>JAABUQ010000619.1_pt1 | contig 83113 bp, 32 predicted proteins | sample 5560001 | NCBI WGS metagenome assembly JAABUQ01 (sample SAMN10711888, study PRJNA513371) | rock metagenome | isolation source: Antarctica rocks | place: Antarctica: Victoria Land, Finger Mt nord | collected 2015-12-18 | reverse complement strand
CGTCGGGCCGGGTTATGATACCACCCCTCTGGCCCGACCCGGCGCCAAGACCGGGTCGTGACGATTTTTTGGAATCGAATCGCTCAAAGTAGTTTAGCGCGAAGCGCGCTAAACTACTTATAGTAATTGACTAAACTACTTTGAGCGATTCGATTCTTCGAATTATTTTTGACCCGAGTCTTGGCATTTGCACATGACATTTCCGGGTCAGCGCGGCCAGTCTAATGGGGTTGTTTCGAACTAATACTAGAGATTTTTTTGAGTTGTAATCTTTCGATTGATCGCTTGTAAGCGCGACGCGCATAATTTGTAATTTGCGAGTGAGACTAGAGTAGCGATCTCAATTGCTTAATTTGACACTACAGATGTGCGAGTGGCAGAAGCTCTATTATTTCAGGCAAACCCCTTTCAAACCCACGTTGTAACTATTATCATATCGACATTACGCGGACCTCGAGTGATTGGCTCCATCGCTTTCATAGCAAGTAACGGAACCTTGAGTGCAGAAGGAATCCTCATCTTCAAATTTCTAGTCGTTCATTCAGTCTAGAGAAGTTAGCACACTTGAATTGAAGTCACGAATGATGAAAGCATGACTGACTGTGAGACTGAGTTCATTGAATACAAGTTGCTGTGATAGATTCCTGGCTGTGGCGGCACCGTGTAAACAGGTTCTTGTGCTTTCGGCACCTTGAAGCTGCCGCAAGAGGAAGAAGAATATGAAGAGATTGCCGAGAAAATCGATTCATCATTCGAGAGTGAAGATTCTCTGAAAGACGTCGAGTCCTCAGTCATGACTGAACACGTCGATGATGATGCGACTCGTGTGTTGAACGCAGGCGAACATTGCTGGAACGGCTTCAAAAGTTTCAGGACAGCACTGAAGGAAGCATCGGCACCGAAGTCTGACTCACTGAGAGGCGTTGGAAAGGTGAATCTGGGACAGCTCAGGATAAGTTTCTTGAGATCTGAAATAATTATCCTTTTCTGTGGGTCAGGTTCAAATATCCGGCCTAGAATCGATTCGAGCTCCGGGGAGATCGGCAGTATTGATCTCAGAAACCTTGGATCGTTCTGATATGCTCTGAACGTCAAGTCTCCTATTGAAGCTCGCTTCCAAGGATTCCGGCCACAAGTGAGGTTCACCAGGATGATCTCAAGGCTTCATACGTCATTGAGTTCAGACGCATATCAGGGAGAATTCTGAGATGTTCCTTGACATTCTAGAAGTCAATATGTTAGTCTGAAGAAGAGGTGTGGCAAAGCGAATAATTCGACCTGGTGACATGTAGAAGGTAGAACCGCAGCCGGAGTCATTGGTGGTGTGATCCCTGGTAGCAAGGCCAAAGTCCGCGAGCTTGACTGTTTGACCAGAATCAGACATCAGAATATTCTCTGGCTTCAGATCTCTGTGGTATATTTCAATGAAATGGCAGAAAGCAACAGCGTCTAATATTTGGGGAAATGCGTGCCGAACCATGAGATCGTTTCTCAGGTATTGACTTCTTTCGGTAATGCTCGAGAAGAGAACGCCTTCTGAGCAGAATTCAAGGACAACAAATGTGCACTCATATGTATTCACGATGTTGACAAGTGAGATCACATTGAGATGGTGGCTTGCCGCCTGATGAAGCTCTATCTCCCGTTGCTGAAATCTGCGTTTCCACGAGTTTAAGCCAATCTTGTTCAAAGCCTTGACTGCATAAGGGACTTTCGTATGTATGTCGACCGCGGTGTGAACCACTTCATAGGCTTCAATTCTCAGTATTCCCGTCAACTCCCACCGGTCAGCCAGGATTTGGCCAAGTCGATCTGCTGAAGTACGGCGTTCATTTAATTGTGAAGATTGCGGAGGTGTTGGCAGCATGGCAGGGTTCTTAGGAAAAAAAGCTTTTAGAGCAAGTTCAGAGGTCCAGAGTACACTTCTCAGTAAACGAACATACAACTTCGAGCGGAATAGAAGTCAAATCGAGAAGTGAATGGGTTGAATGCAAAGGAGTAAGGTTGAGGCGCAGGTGAGCAGGATGAGTCACGAACAGAGTAGGCTAGGGTATGACATATTGAATGCGAGAAGGCAGAGCAAGGCTAAGCACATAGCCTGGTACCGCCCGATATCAGAAAAAGGAGACGTGGATTGGCTGGAGTTCAACCCACAGCCCGCAGAGCTAGCTACTGGCGGGTTCAGGCCAAACACCTGGCTGGCTTATCTATCGAAAGATTGTCCGTCTCCGATTCTGGGTGAAACCTTCCGTTAAGCCGGCGTTCGGCCGACCCTCGGCCGAGGTCTTTTTAGGTTAAAGAGTAACAATGAACCCTGAAGTTTCCTTGACTATCGATATTTCCTTCAGGCTGAACGAGACGCCAGACTGCTTACATATCTGATACTGAGCCTTGATCGCAAAAAGAGATATGGCAGCTGCTTTCTCAATACGGCTCATAGTTTCATATGTCATCGACTGAATAGTGATCATGTGAGGAGATTGTACTCTGAGTGACGACTGCAAAATTAATTATGTATCAGAGCGATAGCCGCCGTCGGTGCTGCCTTCTCCGTTGTCACGCCCAATAAAAGACCATTTAACGTCGCAGACGCGAACATCAGCTTTCCTTACGTATCAAATGAAAAACTTTCGACAGGAACGCTGGTCATCGTGTCACTGGTCGCTCCAGCCATCGTCATCTTCATCATTGCTCTATTCATCGGACTTGGACCGACCGCTGACAAGCCTTCACGAGCCTCCTCGCTGCGTCGCAAGCTCTGGGAATGGAACGCAGGCTGGATGGGCCTTGGTCTTTCTCTCGCCCTCGCCTTCTTGATCAGTAATGGCACCAAGAACCTCGTTGGCAAGCCCTGACCGGATCTTCTCGCTCGATGCAATCCAGATCTCTCACGTATTCTCAACAGCACCGTTGAAGGCATTGGTGATCAGGTGTATGAAGGCATAAATCTCGTCTCGTGGACTATTTGTCGTACTCCAGGATCAACGCTGGACGATGAGTTCACCAGCTTTTCAAGTGGCCATTCCTCCTGTAAGCCTCAACCCGCGGGATCCGCGACATTTTCCGGCTAACGGAATTTTTAGTCTTCTTTGCTGGCTTGGCGTACCTGGCACTCTTTATTTGCGCCAAATTTGCCCTTTTCATACCATTCCTGAAATACCAGAACTTGGATTCAAAAACTTTGTCGATAAGCGCAGACGAGCCATTGCCTTCAAGAAGCCAAGCAGCTGCACCATCAATCTATATCCTGGTCTTCCCACTGATTCCTACATGTGCTGCCATATATATCAGTACGACAAGGTACTCAGACTTCTACCACCACGGGTTCGATATTATTGCAGGAGCAATATTGGGTATTGCGAGCGCGTGGCTCGGGTTCCGTTGGTATCACCTGCCCATTCGCCGAGGCGGGGGCTGGGCGTGGGCACCGAGAAGCCCAGACCGGGCTTTCAGCAGAGGCATTGGGCTCCTGACGTATGCGAGTGGGGAGGTGGCGGAGGTTAGGAGAAAGGATCTGAAGAGCGGGCGACTTCATGCAGCAACAAGGTTCGAGCATGCGCTCGAATATTTCATATCAAATGAATGTACAAATTCCGTTGCTTCTCCCTGTCTGAATGCTTTCCCAAATCTATCATACATAAAGAAGGCCATAGCATCTTCCTCTTTGTTTTCGACACATCATATATTAAAGTTCAAACTCCGGCCACTAATTCCGCCAGCTAGTCACCTAACAATGGCAATTGGTCAAGCAAACATTATACTGATCTATCCCGTACACCACCGGTTTCCCGCCCTCGCAAAACGTGGTCACAAGTTCGCTGGTACACCAATCCTGATTCAACACCTTCGACAATGGGCCCACAGCATTCGCGTTGACATTGCCCGTACAAGTCGCCGCCACAGGCATAGCCGACGGAGCTGGCGGAGCTGGCGGCAGATTTGGCGAGCATTTGCAATGTTCATTGCAGCGAGGATCAGACAGGGCGCCCACAACCTCCGGGTCAGGTCCCATTACGCCTGTCGGGGAGCATACGAGGGAGACGGCCTGGGTGGTGCACCAGTCTATGAGAGAGTCTCTATGAGGGATTTGGGCGAGCACCTCCTCGGGGATGCCGCTTTCGTCACATGTGAGGCTCTGGGGGGTGGGTTAGTGGATGTGTGGGATGAAAGGGTGAGGGGAGCTTACGAATGCGGCGTCGCGGGGTTGAAGGGGGGTGGCTGTTGCGGAGAGGAGGGCGCTCAGTGTGAGGCTGACGGTGGTAATGAAGGCTGAGGAGAACATCGTGAACTATTGGTAGGGTGTTGATTTGAGGTAGATAATTGGAAAGACGATTAGACTGCAGGTTGAGTAGATTCGGAGTACTTTGAGATTCGGGTTGGTAAAATTGTCAAGACGAATTTTGGAAATGTTGGATGCCTCATCTTTATAGCTACCATCGTAAACACTGCCGTGACGTCCCTTGTATGTTTTACGATGCTAATATTAAGGACTGATGGATTAAGTTTGAGATCCGTAGTAACGTCAACAGCCTAGAGCCTAATCTTCATACTTTGATCAGCTTCCATGTTAACCACAGCAAGATTTCCATAAACCAAGCCACAAAGAAGCCCTGCTACCGGTGAAGAACATTGGCTGAAACAAAGCCCTGTGGTCTTCGAAACCTCGGCTCGCCTTGGCGCTCGCGTATACCGTTTCGCGCCTGAACCACGCTGCTGTGATTGGCTACGAGTGCTAGCCCGTCCGCTGCCGAGCCCAAAAAGCGGGTCGTGGGTGTTCCTGCAGTCCCCAGGAAACGGGTCGGCTATAGCTCACGAAACACATTGTGAGACGACGGCCGTGATCTTTTGTCTTGGTGCCTCTGATGCCTTTTGGCTGCCAGTGCGTTCAGTATGTGATATTAAGATTGAACGGTTCGAGCTTGCAGGTCTAAAGATAGCGATAACGTGTGCTTCGTAACTTCGTTGTTGGTCGCCATATAAGGAAGATTGCAAGGCAAACTTCAAGTCGTAGCTAGCCTGAAGACGAATTTTACGTGCTCGGATCTAAATCGTAAGATAGGTAGCTTTTGGTCGCATCAACAAGAATCTAGACGAGTGCTTCTTTGTTCGAATAATAAGATCTATCAGTTGTATAGAAATCAAATATATCTGATAACATAGCAGAAAACAACGTTATAAGCATTATTTCGCTAAATTGCACTTTAAATTTCTCTTAACTTATTATATAGACAAATAAACGCTAATAAGTATTATTTATTTACATATGTAAACTATTGGCATCTAAGATTAGAGAGAAAAGCAATTATTAACTTAATCTATTGCATATTAATTTCTCTACATTCGAAATACTTATATTATTTAGCGAATGTAATGCTAGTTCCTAATAATTAACGAACACGTTATTAGTGCCAAGTTATCGTAGTGACGACTTGGCATCGTGCAGAGTTTTCTCTCTAAGAATTTTCTCTTATAATTCTTACGAATTAATGTCTCTCTAAATTGCAATTCTACATACTATGTAGTCTTGTCTTTAGTGCATCGATATAGCGACGTCTTGTTATACGTTCGTATACAATTTTACAATATTAATTCGTCTTAATCTTTATAAGTGATTGTTCGACAAAATAATTAATTCGACACGCAATACAAGATGAAATTTGAAGACAAACAAGAGACAAGTAACGTCTTAGCGTCTCTAGAACGACAAAAATGCGAATAATCAACTTGTCTTCGACAATATTACGAAAATTTATCCTATATTATAAGAAGAAGTCTTGCAAGATAACAACGCTATATAGTTGTCGCAATTCGACAAAGACATCGATTACAAAAAGCTTTTAATCGAAAAGAAAGCAAAAAGACGTAGACTTTAGACAAAGCAAGAGTTTCGCATTGCTTAAGCAAAAAACAAACTTCTCTTAAAATTGCTTTGTAAGAACAAAATTAAAATAACAAATTCGTGTTGTTTACCCAATAATTACTTCGATAACAAAATTAACAAATCAATATTAAAGAGATAGCGCTTCGATTGTTTTATAAGATCGACTCAATTAAATCTCTACTACAAAAAGAACTTTAAAAAATAAAAGAATTAAATTTGAAGTGCAAGAAATTTCTTCGAGATTAATAAAGATTAATTCTCGATAAAAAACTTAAAGATTTGCTAAGCTCAACATTATCTTTGCGATACGTAAATAATGTTATAGAAAGATTATAAGAATAAGTAAACAAACAAATAAAGAAGTAAAATCGAAAACAATTCGCACAATACTTAATTAATTTTATTAAAGACTTGAAAAATTGTTGTTTTGTTTTCTCTCACAAGTACAAGAAGATTAAGCAAAGTTAATTTTAAAGCGTTAACGACTTTGTAATTTACATTAAAATATTAAAGACAAATCTTAACAAATATATTAAACATTAATAACATAACTATCTCTTGCATCGTTTAAAAAAAATCTTTGTAAAAAAATCAACAATATAATTTAAATTCTCGAGACAAGAGACGCTCTTGTTGCGCTAATATAGCGCATAAAGAACGCTCTATTCTTTCGATTCGATATTAAGAACAAAATTTTGAATTAAGAATTATTCTTAAGATTACGCAATAACTCTAGAGAAAGTTCGTATAATTGTAAATCGAAAAAAATTATATTGACAACTAAGACTTGCGATGTCTTAACAACAAGAAATTGTTAAAAAAGCATAACAAGACGTTTTTTATATAGTTTTAACAAAGTTAGCTCGAATGCGCAAAAGAAATATATCTATTACAATTGTAACAAGAAGAAATATATCTAGAGAAAATATTCTAGATTTGTTAAAGATAACTTGCAAATTAATATAATTAACAACTTTTAAAAGAGTTTCGAAACAAGCGTTTTAAAAACGTTATTGTTATATCTTTTTATCAAAGAGATTTTCGACAATTTGAAAAATTAAATAGACTTGCAAGAATTGTAGTTGCAATTGCGAATCAAAAATACAAGACAAAGATTCTTTTTGTAAAACTATTAATATTTGTCGATAAAAAGTAACACAAATAAAGAGATCTTCTTAATAGAAACGCTTATATTAATTGTATTAACAAACATCTTGCGAAAACGTAATATTTGAAGAAGATCAAGTAACTTGCAATTAAAGCAAAAGCTTTTACAACTTAAAAGACTCGATTTGTAAAATTCTATATCGCAAAAATCAAGATTTGCGACAATAAGAGTAGACTAGTCGCGCTAACCCTGAAATGTCACGTGCAAATGCCAAGACTTGAGTCAAAAAAATTCGAAGAATCGAATCGCTCAAAGTAGTTTAGTCGATTACTATAAGTAGTTTAGCGCAAAGCGCGCTAAACTACTTTGAGCGATTCGATTTCAAAAAATTGTCGCGACCCGATCTTGGCGCCAGGTCGGACTAGAGGGATGATATCATAACTTGACTCGACGATCAGTCTAAATAAGAGATAAAAATATATATCGAAACAAGTTTTCTATATATTCGATAAAATTGCATACAATATTTGTCTTAATTTGTTGCGATCTTAATGTTAACAAGACGTCAATAATACGCGTTATATTTAAGAATAAGAATTACGACAATGTTTTCGATTTAAAAAATGCATTTATTCTTTCTAAGTACAAAGAGAGAAATTATAGAATCGATTTGCTTTCTAGAAAGAAATTGTCTTATAGCTTGTTATATATTTTGTTCGAACAAGAATTAATTGTTTTATGCAATTATCTTTTAAAGAACTTAACTCTAAACAAAATTTGCAAATCGATTAATTGAATCAAGATATCGATATTGTTTGTGCTAAAGAGCAAATAAAAGTCTAAGATTATATATTAATTATTGCATTCTTAATACAATTACAATTAAGAATTAATATTCTTTTTCTTTTATAAAGAAGACGCTAAATTGTCTAATAAGTATCGCGTACTTTACGAAACTAGATTTAAAAAATACTTACTATTGAATTCGAATTTGTTAAGACAATAAGTAAAAGACAATCTTTCGAACACAATATAAATACTTCGAGTACCCAATAATGTTGTTTAAACTAGCAAACGTATTAACTATCTTTTAGATCTTAATTAACAAAGTCTTAAGAGATTTAATAGATTATTTTTATATAATCTATTTTAATAACATTTTAATCTACTTTAAGACATAAGAGAGATATTAAGATTGCGTATATTAAGTACTTAATAAACTACATTTTTACAAGCTTTACGCAAAGCTATTTAAATACTCTTTTATAACAATCTTGATTAAATTTCTAGAATATATTATAAGCAATTATAATATATTAATAAATTTACAACAAATCGACTTTATTAAAATATAATCTTAATCTATTACTCTACGCAAACTTTAAGTATTTTTGAGTTTCGCAAACTTTTATCGACAATTTGTAAAATACTATACAAAGATTACTTGAACTTTGATAAAGTTTCTAAAAAGCAATAAACAAAACAAACAAAATAGTCTTTTTGTATTTAACAAGAATGTTATTTTGATTTTTCGAAATTTTTTTACGATCTTTACGCAAGCGTTTATATTAATTTACTTTAATTCAAAAATTATATTTGCGTTAAAATAAATGCTTCGAAATTTGCAATTGCAACAATTCTATTACAATTAGTTTATCTTATAGAAGAAATTAATTAGACGACATAATACTTGATAGCATTCTATTTAAGAAAGATAATTTTTGCGAAGACTCGATACACGACTTACAATTAAGAATTGCTTATTATTATTATTAACTTTAAGTAATATCGATACTATTTAGAGAGTAGTTATTATTCAATTATTGTATTAACAAATTACAATAATCTACAATATTTTATAAAAATAACAATGCTAAATTGTTGTTAATCTTGATAGATACTTTTGTTAACAAAATACAACTTTGAGATCAAATATTATACAAGAAAAACAAATTCAATTAATAAACTCTCTCGACGTCTCGATTACAAGAAAGAACTAAATAACAAAATTTGTTTATTTACGCTTTAGAATAAGCTAAAGAATATTACTATTATTGCTATTAAAATAACATCAATACTTACGAGAGACGTTCGTTAGACGCTAATATTACGCAATAAGAACGCATTCGAGACTCGAATATCAAAGATCAAAAGAGAATTCGATATCGAATTTTTCAATAAAAACACTTTAAATAAAGAAAATACAATTAATAGATTTAAAGAAAAAGAAGTTGCAAATATAACTTAAAGCGCAATAATTTAATAGCTATATCGCAACAACATTTGTATTGCGTGCAACAAAAAAAAACTTAAAAACTTACTTATTTTTATTGTTATTTAAAATAGAAGAGTTGTAAAAAAAGAATTCTACAATATTTAAAGTTACGAAACAATTAAAGTCGCAAATCTTAAGTTAAGTTTGCGCAAAAAGAAACTAATTAATTTACAAAAAAATAATGTTCTTCTTTTATATTATTCTAATTCTTGACAAGACATTACTAAAGAGCAAGTTGCTACGTTTGCATTATAATAACGCTTTAATAAGATACTTTAAAATCAAAAAGATACGCATTCTTATAAGTAGAAAGTTCTATTAATCAAAGATAATTGCGAATATTAATATATATATCAAAGATTACAACGTTTGTCAACGAAATAAGACTTTGCGCTATTGCTTTTACAAGAAGTTAATATCGTTCTCTATTCTTATTTAATTATAAGTCGAGATCTTGATAAACTTTATAATAGAGTTGCTTGCTAGTTATTGCAAGAATAATATATTTAACACAATTCTAGTAGTAGTCGATCGATACTTCAAAATATCTTTGTATATTTTTGTTAAATCTATATAATTGACAAAAGATCTAATTAACATTTTATTCGAGAAGATGTTGCTTGTTTATCTCGAAGTTTGTAAAATTATTTTCGATTATAACTTGCTCTTTATTAGTAACTATTAATTCGCGATATATTATCGCATACGCATTAAACGAAAGCTAAGTATTGCCTTTTATTCTTAAATTAATAGACAAATTAAAAGACAAAATTAGATATTAGAATATTATTTACGTTGTTATTGCAATTATAAATAAGACAATTAACATTTGTTGCTATCTCTAGTTCAATATACTTACAATAGCGCATTGCATGCGTCGATTAAAATATTATTCTTCGAATTGATATTTAAATTTGTTGCAAATTTTCGATTTAATTAAGACAACAAGAATTGTTTAAATATTCTTGTCGCTCGAGAGCAAATTCAATCTTTGTAAAACAAACGCAATTAATTGATAAGTTGTTTACAAATTACGCAATAAGTGCAAGCTTAAAGTTACAATAAGAAGACTACTTCAAAAAGATATTAATATTCGCATTTAATTTTATAAGATTCTAGTTGCTTGAATACATAGATCTAGCATAACAAAAGTTGCAATTTTGTGTTACTCGAATTTTAGCGCTAAGTGAAATCAAGATTCGAGTACTTTGTTCAAGATATCGTAGATTTTGCAAATTCTATAGAATCGAGTAATATTTGATATTTCAATACGATTATTACGCAAAGCAATTATTGTTATTTTTCTATCAATCGAGAGCATAACAATTGTTATATTAATTAGTATCTTATAGATATTGACAATTAATCAAACTTGAATAATCTTAACGATTTAGTTGTTTAAGAAGTTATTGTCAATTGCACAACTATAGAACTTGTCGATTTTACAAGTATGTAAATTAGCTTGACAATCTTTATATTAGTTTAACAATTAGATATTAGAGTAAGTTCGATTGATTTATGTTATATAAGCTTCTATCTTAGTTATCGTAATTACGTTGCGTTAGATTGACGCAACAATATAGATAACAATTGTACGATTTATAAAACAAACAACATTATTGCGTTGTGTTGTTAATATATATATAATGCTTTTGCAATCTAAAGTGTAGAGCGCTACAACTAGATATTTAGTATAAAATCAATAATTCTCGAAAAGTTATATCGACTCTTCTAATTAGACATTATTTACTTATACGTTAATCTCTTGATTTGAATTATAATTTTCAATTATTGCTAGATATCTCTCGTATTTCTTTAGACAATTAATCGATTTAACATTTTCGAATTCGTCAATCGCATAGCACAAATGACTCTTCTTTTTGCAAACAATAATAAATCGAAAGTTTGCGAACGAAGAAATCGCGAACACTATAATAAAGATGTCTTTCTTATAACCAAAAATTAAATAGTTATCGTTTATATTTTTTATATCTTGACTTTTCTAAGTATTTATATTATTAATATTAGTTTGCTCTTTTATTTAACAAATAAATTTGTTAGTATTAATGCGATTTCTCGACACTAGATTACAATGCTTATATAGTTATCTTTATCTTTTGCGATATTATTGTCTTTAAATTGCGATTTCGACAACATTTGTCTCGTGCTATGTAAATTAGTTAACTATTTATTTAAATTATTAAGTAACTATTACTTACAATAGCAGATTTCGTAGCATCAACGTTATTCAAATTCTTATTCGACTTCTTCTCTTTATCGCTCTCGTTATCTATTTTTTTTCTCAATAGTGCATAAATATCTTCTTCGAGTTTATCTTGTAAAAAACAATTATTAGTCGAATTTCTTTTATTTAAATGCAAAATTTTATTTTTTATTTTGTCGAAAAGTCTCTCTTTTCGAATTTGATAATTTGAGATTAGTTTAACAATCAATTTAATAGATAATTAATGTACATATTTTTCTTCTATTCAATTTAGTACTTGTTATCGAAGAGAAGTGTTGTTTATCTTTTTTTATCTTCGACAATCGTATAATTTTTTTTTCGCTATTTTTTATATCTTTTACGCCAATTATCGAAATATTTAGCATAGACTTTTGATTATTTAGCATGTTATTGTTCTCGTTCTATTTACTTAAATAAAGCGTCTTCTCTCTTAGACAAATTTCGAAATTGATTTGCACAATAACAAACATAATCGTTTACGTTCTTATAAGTCTATTATAATGTTTTGTATTTTACAAATTAGCATGCATTTTGCAAACAAAGCATAGAAACATTATTAATAATTATAATTAAGCGAATCTTATCAATTTTGTCTTTTCTCTCTTCTTAGTTCTTAATAGTCTAATGTATCAAAGTACATATTAACACAATAGTAATCGATAATAAAGACTCAAATATTTGTTTATAACTTGAATTTCTTCTTAATTATTATTGTTGTTGTCGAAGAAGACTTGCGATATAACTTTGACTATAATAGAAATTAAAAAAAATTGATTAAATTTTTGTTTTTGTTAGCGACGTAACGCGTGTTAATATAGTATTAACTTCAATTCTTTTCTTTATTAAAAAAATGTTAGAACTTAGCAATATCTTAACTCTTAATCTTGTTTTATTAACATTTGTAAAAGCAAATTAATTGCGAATTACGTTTTGTATCTTTTTTATTATATAAGTTCGATAATAATTAATATAATTTAGTAGCTAAAACAATATTAATTGTCAAAGATATTATCGAAGTATTATAAATACTTACTTGTTTAATCTTTTTCGACGTCAATATCGAATTTACGTTTGAAAAAAATTGATTGTTGTCAAATCTTTTAACAATATTCGTTTATACTATTTTTACAAGTCGATCGAACTCGAGAGACTTTTTGTTCGATTATAAATTTTCTAGATTGATTTTGTAATTAAACATTATTATAATTTTGAGCAATAAATTAATTAATCTTATAATTTTTCGATGCTCTTAAATAAAGTTGTCTTTAAATTGTCTTGATACTTTAAATTAAAAATAAGTAATCTTGACGTTGTCGAATAGCGACTTCTTTGTATTGCTATTAATATATTTTAAATATTGTAAATTATTACTTTGCAAATTCGAATAAAACGAAAATTAAAATTTGTGCTTTAAAGATAATTTAATTAAAGAAATCAAGATTTGATGTTTTCGAAAATTGTATTGTCTTGAAAGCATATTGTAATGCATCGAAGATCTAGAGATTATTGCGCTTTGCTTCTTCATTATAAAGCTTTTTTGCTTAATTATTTCATTTTTGAATTTAATTTATAACTATTGTTCTAGAATTGTTATTATTATCTAATATAAATTTGTAAAGAAATGTATCGCTTGCTATAGAAGAGCAATTGCATAACAACAAAGCAAGCAAACTTTAAAATTTGTTGCGAGCTTTTTGCAATAAAGATTTTGTCTAATGTTCGTACAATAATTGTCGCTTGCTTGTAATATCTTAAGTTTAATATTGCTTTTAAATTGATTTCTAATAAGAACACAATCTTTAATTTATATCTATTAAAGTTGTTAAGAAAGATATTAACGTCAATATTGACGCGTTTTTGCATCGAAAAGATTAGAGATCAAGAGTAAAGTATTAAAGTTTGCAACGCGTTCGATACAATAGACACAATAAACTTTAAATTGCTTAATAAGATTTACGACGTAAAATTAACTATTCGAGATTATTTAATTACGTGCTTCTTATTAACAATTATAACAATTAATCTTGACGTCAAGATCGAAATCTTGTTTTGTATAAATTAGTAAATTCAACAAATTGCTTTCAATATATAAAAGCTTACTTTCGATGCAATTGTAACAATAATTAGCAAAGATTTAAAAATCTTGTTTAGTAATCTTGCGTTGCTATCGCTCGCAATTGAAATAGTTTGCTTCAACAATAATTTAATAACAAATATATACACAATTGCAATTTTGAATAAAATAACGAGCAATATTTTGAACGTCGCTTTTTCGATTTGTTTAAATTTGTTAAGAAACAACTTTTTAACAAATAACTTTTGAGAAGCTTTTAACTTTTTCTTAGAGAGTAATTCTTAAATTGCAAACTTCTTTATCAAAGTTTGTTCTCTCGCTATAATAGTTTTGATAGCAATTATATTTCATGCGTCTAGAAGAAAATAAATAAATAGCAATAGAGAAGCAAAGAGCGCGATATAAGAGAATTGCTAAGTAGAATAATTGTAAGAAAGTAAAAGCAATAAAGCTATTACGAGCTTACCAAAGTTGTACTAGTGGTTTAGGTTCTACGCCTCGAGGGCGAACTTGCTATCATGTTCGACATGTTCGAGGAGCGAACATCATGAGCATGATGTTCGACATGTTCGACGAGCGAACATTGCGAGCAATCATGTTCGCTATGTTCGACGAACGAGCAAGACGAGCAACTAGTATTTTCTTTGTATATAGAAAACTAGAATACGACTTTCTTATAAATCGTGTTTAACTTATTTTAAGTTTTGACTTATTGTTACGATTGCCAAAGTTGCAAACTCTTGTTATCAAGTGATTGCTTGCATTGCCTAAAGACGTCTACAAATCTCTTCAATAGCATAACTCTCTCTAATATCTTCGTGAAAAGTACTAGCGTAACACTTTGAACATTCTAGAAATGTTTGTATTAAATTAACGCGCCTCTATCTCAAGCATCAACTCTACAACAAAAGGAAAACAACTCGTATCAAATCTCATAAAGATCGACAATAACGACAACAATATCGACAACGAAGAAGAAATTTCATCAAAGATTAAGGTCAATGCTTTAAACAAATATTATAAAGATAGAACTAAATTAAAGAATTAAATTACGCAAGTTAAAATTTACTTTACGTTTTATCTCGTTCTAGGAAATAAGAAGATCTTGTTGACTTTTATCTTTCTTCGAGAACGAGCTTAGCATTGATTGAAGTCAAATCTTCGAAAGCATCTTAAGAATGAAGAAGACTTAAAAGGAATCTTCATTAATTTCGATGTTTTCAAGAAAGAACTACGACGAATATTCGAAATATTTAACGAAAAATAGATAGCGAAACGAGTCATTTAGCATTTGCAACAAAAAACATTAGTAATAGACTACGTCGCCAAATTCTAGAAATACGCAAATCTAATTGATTAAGACAATGCATCATTAATGACAATGTTCAAGCGAGACTTAAAGAAGAATGTTAAGAACGAACTCATGCGTAGCAATGCAAGATTCGACACTATTCAAATCTTAATAAAAATAGCAATCGACGTAGACGACAAACTATATAAGAGAGTTATAAAAAAACAATACGATCAATCCCATAAGAGAGCAAGAATCTTTTTTGAACTAACGATCGACTATTACGCAAAGGAAGATCACTTCAAGAAATACAACAACTCAAATTATCGCGAGTTTGCATCAATGAAATTGAACTCTACTTAACGACGTAAAGAAAAGAACTTTAGGAGAAAGCAAGATAACAAATTCTAGAAAACGTGCTATTTATGTGACAAATCGAATCACTTCGCAAGAGATTGTCGTTCAAAGAACTTAATAATTTTACGACAAATCAATGCTATGTTGAGAGAGATATTCGATAGTCAAGACGACATTAGGAAGCAAGCTAACAAAGAAGCGAACATCCTCAAGACTAGATCGAACGACAACTATTATTTGATAAAGAACCTAGATCAATTATAGAAAGTCCTAGATGAAACATCATTAGGCAAGACATTCGCATTTACGCAAGAAGTCAATTAAGCACTCTAGAAAACTATTAAATCTTATAGCTCAATCATCGACTTAGGCGAAGAGTATAATTGAAAGAACTTTCACGAATGCCTAAAAAACATCATGGATCATCTCGAGGCTTTAGCTAGCTCATCAAAGAAAAGATAAATTAATCAAATTGTGAACAAATGCGAGGAAGCGCTAGAAAGCGACGCCACTATAAAAAAGAATATTCTTAACGAAATCGAACAACAACTAAACAATGTTAGTTTATCTAAACGAAAGATAGAAGAAGCAAAGAAACATAAGACACTCAATTGAATCGTTTGCTACGACGACTTATGCTAAACTTATCTAAAAAAAAAAGAAGAAGTCAATTGATTTTCTAGAAAGCCAAAGTTAGCAATCTAGCAATAGAAGAGAGCTTAGCGCGAGAAGACGTTTGAAGCAAAAGTCGCAACACAAAAAAAGAGAAAAGTTTAAATTTTTTAATAAAGAGCATATCAAATGAATGCAATATATTAGCTCAACAATAACAACTAAACTTAATAGCACACGCACGATGCTTTATCACATCAATTAAAATCAATAATCGTTGATTCACTACAATGATCGATTTTGATGCGATAAGTAATTTTATGACCAAAGCTCTTGTAAAGAGAAAAGAATACTTTATTCGAAAGAAGTCTAACGCTTACAACCTAGTGATTGTAGATGAAAATCCATTATTTGATAAGAATGAAAGAGTGAACAAAGAAACGAAATTACTATCGATAACTATTTAGCAACATCACGAGAAACTAATCTTTGATATAGTGAAAATAATTACTCACGATATCGTTTTAGAAATGCCTTAATTGAAGCAACACAATTCAAAAGTTGATTAAAATATACAAGTACTCAAATTTGAGCGATGTGATCACGCAATTCACATCTAATCTACGCATCGATAGCGTTCGATAATAGATAAAAGATTGAGTCGAAACTCGATCGCAAGAGACGAACTTGTTATTTCGTACAAAAACGATTAACAATAGTTTAACTCGTTAAACATTAACAAAGATTAATTGAGTTATAAAGACAAAGTAAGTGAAGAAAATTGCGAATCTTTTGAGAGCCTTGGAATATCTAGTAGAACGAGGGAATCGCTAAAACACATATTACGAATATATAATAGTTGGGAGCATTTATTTCAAGAGAAGGAAACGACATTAGTTCTATCTAAACATCAATCGTAGAATCACGAGATCAAACTTAAATTAGGCAAGGAACTCACGTTTGAACTTATTTACGTTTTATCGAAGAAAAAATTGTCAATACTTCGCAAATATTTGGCAAAGAATGAAAAGAAAGAATTTATTAGAAAATTCCAATTACGAGCAAGATATTCGATCCTCTTTACACTTAAGAAGAACGAAGAACTTCGCTTATGTGTCGATTATCGAAAGCTAAACGACATAACGATTAAAAATCGATATTCACTATCAAATATTAACGAACTTCAAGATCGCTTATTCGAAGTCAAGTATTTCATCAAACTAGATCTACGAGAAGCGTATAACTAGATTAGAATAAAAACAAAAGAGAAGTAAAAGATAGCTTTTCGTATACGATATAAACTTTACGAATACATAATAATGTCGTTTGAGCTCATCAATGTCTTGACAACATGTCAAGAGATGATCAACGATGCGCTACGACAATACTTGAATATATTTGTCATAACATATTTGAACGACATCATAATATACTTAATCACGTTGAAGAAACATGTGCAACATGTTTTCTAAATATTGGAATGTTTAAACAAGAGAGATTTACGTCTTAAATCAAAGAAATGCGAATTTCATCGAAAGAAAGTTGACTTTCTAGAATTCGTTGTAAGACGACATGAAATTCGAATAAACTTAAAAAAAATTAAGACAATTAAAGAATGATTAACATTAATCGATGTTAAAGACATTTAGACCTTTATAGAATTTGTTCAATACAATAGAAAGTTCATCAAAGACTTCTTAAAAAGATCGATATTATTGACAAATCTAACAAGAAAAGACACGTCTTAGAAATAGAAATTATGCGAAGAAGTAATATTCTAAGAGTTGAAAGAAAAGTGTTTGAAGAAATCAATACTTAAGATGTTTAATTCAAGGAAATTAGAACGAATGAAAATCGACGCATTAGATCTAGTTATTAATGTATGCTTCAATCAATTATATGAAGACATGTGACACTTAATGACATACTACTCAAGGAAACTCTTGTTAACAAAATAGAACTACGATATATATAACAAGAAACTACTTGCGATAATAGCAACTCTTAAAGCATAAAAAGTATACATAGAAGAAGCACTAAAGCTCATTATTCTAATAGATCATAAGAACTTATTGCACTTCATTACGACAAAAGAACTTAACAAAAGACAAGTGCGATGATTTAAGAAATTAGAACAATACAAGTTCAAGATATTGTATATTTTAGAAAAAGAAAATGATCGAATAGATGCGCTTAATAGACGAAGTAATTATATAAAAACAAAGAAGTTGTTCAATTATAGCATACTTAAGATTAATTAAGATAAATTATTATCAATTAACAAACATAAGCTAAACGCAACTTTACGAATTCTTCGAAACGAATTAGAGAAGTTTTCTATCAAGAAAGAAAAACTCCAGATATTTATCAACAAAATCGACGAATGTATAAAAGAGCATTATGACAAATTATTGCAAGAACACTTAGAAATGATTAAGACACTTTAGCTTTTGCGTCAACATTGCTAGTTTTCCAACATAAGATAAGTTGTCGAGATATATATTAAACGATGTCTTAATTATTAGTAGAACAAACATGATACACATGCGAGTTATGGCGAAATTCAATACTAGAAATTATTTAAATTGTTATGAAATAAAGTTACGATAAATTTTATTATTAAGTTGCTCAAGTCGACGAATCTAGCAACTAAAGACAAATATAATTCGATATTAATAATGATTGATAAACTTATTAAGTGCTTACATATTATCGCATGCAAGAAGAAGTTCATAGTAGAACAACTAAAATACATTGTATTGAATCGACTTATACAATATCATAATATACTTAAAGAACTAACTAGTGACAAAGACAAGCTCTTCACGTCTAACTATTAGAAGACACTAATATTAATGTTAGAAACAAGACTTCGAATGTCGATTGCCTATTATTCGATTACGAATGATTAAATAAAACGAACAAACTAGAGTTTAAAGCAATATCTAAGACACTATGTCAATAATACTTATAGCAATTAAGTATTACTTTTATCTATGATATAGCTTGCATTAAATGCAAAGGTTTTGAACATCACTAAGATCACTTTATTTTTCGTCAACTATAACAAGAAATTCAATTTCTTCGAGAAAGAGCAAAAGCATTTGTTAGCACAATTAGTCATCGAAAGAATAACGACATTAAAAAAGATACACGACAACATCTCGAAGATGCAAGAAAGATCGATCAAGTATTAAAATAAAAAACGAAAAACGACATCTCAACTAAAAGAGAAAGATAGAATGTATCTTCTTACAAAAAATCTTAAAACAAGAAAATCAAATAAGAAATTAAATCATGTTAAAATTGAATCGTTTCTCGTTAGAAAAACTAAGAGATCAATCAATTACGAACTCGACTTACCTAAGAACGCCAAAGTATTTTTAGTATTTTATATCTCATTGTTGAAATCAATAGATTCAACCACGCCTTTACAAGACACATTTTATTTTCATTCACAAGAAGAGAAACAATATAAGGTTGAGAAAATTCTACGTTAGGAAAATCAAGAGTATCTAATCAAGTAAAAGAAATATTCTACCTCGAAAAATACATGAGAGCTAGAAGAGAATCTTAATCGTTGTCGAAATCTTCTAAGAAAGTTTTATTAAGAATAGGCAAGAAAGCAATAGCTCAATTTCAATTAGTCGAAAGTTGAAATTGTTTGAACGACACATCGAATAGTAGCTCAAGGGTCTTCGCGATAAACTTAGTGAAATATGCTTCGTTTATCTTCAAATCATCAATGTTTTTTCACTTCGTTATGATCATTTCTTTCTTCTTATTCTCTAGGAAGTCAAGCTATTTTTTTAGTCGACTTAGCTTAGCACGTGTCTCGCGCACTTCTTTCTTTAAGCGCATTCGTTTCCCATGAATTCGTTTTATCGAAGTAGAAGAAATTGCCAAATTATAACCACGATTAAATCGCACACACTCCACACACTTCTCGAAATCATCACTTACACAATAGATCTTACTAGACATCGCACAATTGCGACAAGAACGCATCACGAAAGATACAAGTCTCAAAACGTCAAGAAGATCTTTCTTGCGAAGAGAGAAATTTCTAATATTACACTTTCTTGAAGACATGATAAGGAGGCATTGGATTTCGAGACGAAAACTTGAAAGAAAAAGATAGTGTTACGAGCTTATTAAAGCTATATTAGTGGTTCAAGTTCTACGCTTCGAGGGCGAACCTACTATCATGTTCGACATGCTCGAGAAACGAACATCACGAGCATGATGTTCGACATGTTCGACGAACGAACATTGCGAGCAATCATGTTCACTATGTTCGACGAACGAGCAAGGCGAGCAATCAATATTTCCTTTGTATATAGGAAATTGGAACACGACTTTCTTATAAATCGTGTTCAATTTATCTTAAGTCTTGACTTATTGTTACGATTGCCAAAGTTGCAAATCCTTGTTACCAAGTGATTGCTTGCATTGTCTAAAGACGTCTACAAATCTCTTCAATAGCATAACTCTTTCTAATATCTTCGTGGGAAGTACTAGCGTAACAAAAGTATGCAATCGCGAAGTTGACTTAAGATTAAACTAACTTAGTCTAACTTAATATAGATAGTTTAATGAAATCTCTTCTATTAATAATAACAATTGCTAGCGTATTAAAGTTGTGTTAGTTTAATCTTTAATTTATTAAGCTAACTATTTTCGCTTTAAAAATATTGTATAATTTGTTTTCGCAATATTGATTACATAGTGTTGCAAACATAGAAAGAATATTACTTAGATAGTTTTTAAGTATAGCACAATAAATCAATTTATTTAAAATGCTTATAATAATATCTTATTAAAGCAAAAAGCTTGCAAGAAAAATTGCTTATATTCTTTGCAATTTCGCATTTAAATATTATCTAATCTTAGACTTCTCTTCTCTTAAGTCTCTTCGTCTTTATTGTTTAATTGTACAATTATTTTGTTACTTAACAAGATTATCTTACTCTTAACAAATATAATCTTATTGTTGTTCTTAACGCAAACTTATATTGCATAATCGATTACGCTCGAATCTATCGTTGTTTAATCTATAATTATTTTTTCTTTTAAAAGATCGAAATTAACAAATTTCGCATTAAAACACTTTATCTTTTGCAAAAATTGTTATTCTCTTTGTTTAACTTGCAACTTTCGATTTGCTTAATAGTTTAACTTTATAATATAAAGTTAATTTTCTTTTTTCAAGTTTTATTCTTTTGTTAAAATATATATTTTTACTAGTACACGCAAATTGTTCTTCTTGATTAGCTTTTTGCTTTCGGAATTTCTTATCTCTTAAAAAGCGTCAATTAGAATTACTCTCTTTTTCGTAAATAAGTTGAATTCGAACAACTTAAATCGAATACGCAACTTTATATTTAATTATTGCAAAAAGATTAGTTTTAAATCAAGATCTTTATTCTTTATCTTTAATATAGCAAGCATATTTTGTTTACGAAATAAACAACAATTAAGAAATTTGTAAAGACAAGAAATTTTGTCGTAAATCTTATTTTCTTTTTAATATTATTCTTTATAAGCTTTAGTTTAGAACTTGAGTTTACAATTTTATTAAAATTCAATCGATACAAATTGTTTCTCGTGTTTAGATTTAATCACTTATTACTTTAAAGCTTCTCTTTGATTAATTTCAAATCGTTGTTTAGAATTATCTTTGTTAACGTCGAAAACGTAAAATATACTTAAAGACAATACAATGTCGATTTATATATATGGTTCGCTACTTTTATGATTTTCGCGTTCTTGTAATGCGTTCGAAGCTTATTTAGTATTGCAATTCGCAATGCATTAATATTTGTTTCAAACGTTTTCGATATTGTTACTTTTAAACTTAGCTTGTTTAGTAAAAATATTTTCTTAAGTCTTTTACTTCTAAAGCATTTAACATTCGATTTGCGCAATATATATAAACTAATAATTATTAAGATTGTCTTCGCAAGCTTCTAAATCTCTTCGATTGTAATTTTAAAATCTTTCTTTCAAAAAGTCTTAAAATACTTGTCGAGATTCGATATAATCTTAGATATAGATTCTTAAAGCAAGTAAGTACTCTTCTTTTATTTAAAGATTTCGAATAACGCAAAATAAAATTGAAGCTAATCGAATAACATTAATTATAATATTTCTAAGACATCTTATTTGCTAAATCAATAAGCAATCGATATAGTTATCTTTTTTATTAATAGTAATTGCTAGTGTGATAGATGAATTAAGTCGAACACTTTTTTTTTAATTCGACTTATTCTCTTGAGTCTTGTAGGATTGAGTTAGGATCAAGAAGCGATTCGATTCCAAAAAATCGTCACGACCCAATCTTGGCGTCGGGTCGAGCTAGAGGAATGATATCATAACTTGGTCCAACGATTAGTCTAGTAATTGCTTTGTTGTCTTATAATCTAAAGCCTTCTTATCGAGTTTATTAATCTTTGCTCGAGCAATAGTTATTCTTATATTGTCAAGATATTCTTGTTAGTTATTTAGTTTCTTAAAAATCTTGAAAGTAGACAAATCGAAATGTTTTTCGAAATAAAACTTGTTTTTCATAGCTCTCGCTTACATAATATTGCAAAACGTAATCTTTACAAAAACTAATTTATTATTTTTGTCGAATTACAAAGACTTCTTTATAACAAACTAATTCGCAACTTATAAGTAATATAAATCGCTCGTTGTAATTATAAAGTATTAATTAGTTTCTTATCGCGAAATATCGTCTTCTAAGATTAGCATTCTTGTTAATATTGTCTTGTTTAATCTATAATTGCTATAAGTGTTCTTATATTAAATTTACTTATTAAGATTTAAGACGTTTGCAAAAATAAAATTAATTAATTAATTAAACTTATTAAATTAATGCGATTAAATATCTTTCGAAGCTATAATTAATGTTAAGTCGTATTTGACTTTAAATTGACGCAATAAATTTTTCTCGACATACAAACAAGTTATTTCGATCTTCTTCTAAGTAGAACAAAGATTATCTAGATTTTGTAATCTTCTCTTTGTCGAAGATCGCAAGTACTTTGTGAAATTGCTTTTCTTTGTTTCTTATTAATTTAAAGCGATATTTGTTTATTTTGCGAGAATAATTAGATTAATTATTATTGTAGTCTAAAGACGTTAATTTGATATATTTCAACATTAATTTATGCACAAGAAAATATTATATCTTGTTTAATCTTATATTGTTATAGAAAAAATTGTCGCGATATTTTCGTTCAAATCTTTACATTTAATATATAGTTTATTATTAAAAATTGTCGAAGAATATTGTTATGTCTTTAAACTTAATTTGCTAAGATTTCTTTTGCATCTTCTTGTAAAAAAATTATAAACATTTAATAAAGTTGTAGCATTCGAGTTATTTAATCTTATTTATATAGTCGAATATTTTCGTCTACTTTAGTTGTTCAAGTCTAACAATTAAATAAGCTTATATCTTAACTTTAAGATATAAAGTTCGACTTACAATATTGTCGCGTTTATTATAGATAAATCTAATCTTTTCTCGAAATTCTCGATATTTTGCATTGTATCGAATACAACTTTAAGTTACAAATTCGACTTAACATTAATATTATTTTTGAATATATTAATATATATATTGTTTGCAATCTCTTATATTGTGTCTTTTAACAAATAATTAATTTAGTCTTCAATTTAATCTACGATGTCTTAAGATAAATTTAACAACATTAATAATAAAAAGAGTCGAAATCGCGTAAGCATGAATTTAAGAGACAAAATATAAGAGCGCAATCGAATACACGTAAATTTGAGAGATAAAGTGTTAAAGCACAATAACGTAACAATAAGACTATAAGATAAAGTAAGAGATTGCAACAACAAGAGAGTAAATTTGTAAAATAAAGTATAAAAGTACGACAACGTAAGAATAAATTTGTACTCGAATTTGTTCGAATTTCTCTCTTTATTACTTGAGATTTTTATTAAATCTTGAGTTTCTTGCGTAAGCAATTGTGTCTTCTCTATAATTATATTACTTGTCAATGCATCTATTAACTTGCGTTAGCGTTAAAAATTACTTACTCTTTATCTCTTTGTTTATTTAAAACCAAATAATTTGTTGTTTTTATTGTAATCTTAATCGCGCATATTAGCATCTTTCGTTTTTTATATAAGTAAGTTCGTTTTACAATTAAAGAACTCGAATTGCTAGTATATTTTGCTCGACAAAACTTCGAAAGAAATTAAAGTCAATATAAATAAACTTTAATTTGTCAAAAACAACTTTTTAATATTGTTTTTTAAAAACATTTACAACGAAGAAGTAAACAATATTGATATTGTCTATTATAAAATAGATCTCGAAGATCGCATTCGCAATGTTGCTCTCTTAAGAAAGAAACTAAATTATTATAGTGCTTTAAAATCGTTTACAACTTTTAGTAATTGCTAACGAATTTTTCTTCTTTACTTGTCGCTTATTATAATAACAAATATTCTATACTATATAATCGAGCATCTTTTGAGATTACGTCGAACTCAAATTAGAAAAACAAAGTAATCTCGATTATATTGCTTAGAATTTTTGAATTATACTTTGAAACTTTTGCTTGTTGTCTCTTGTTATTAGTAATTTATTTATAAAACCTTGTTTCTTAAGCTTAGCAATTAAAGTATTAATGATTCTCTTATACTTGTTATTGAATATAGAATCAATCGTTTGAAATCTATCTTTAATATAAGTTCTTAATTAAGATTATAAAAGAAAGATTAAGCTAAAGTTAAATACAATCGTTATTTTGAAGAGATATGTTAATTGTTAATAAATACGCTAACACAATTAGAACTTATTAGAGTGCTAAAAAGAAAAGAAAAGAAATAAAAGAGTAAAAACAAGATTTAAGATAAGCTTAATTTTTGCGATTATTCGATGTAAGCTAGCGTAAAATAGTGTTATTTAATTGAAATTGTCAACTTTTTAAAGCGTTTTAACTAGTAACTTGAAGAATTATTAAGCAAACTAAAGTTAGCATACAAAAGAATATACAAGATATCTTTAAAGCAAGTCTTTATAATAGATATTAAGTTTATAGAAAGCAAAATTATGTAACTCGTCTCTTTCGTCTATATATTAAATTTCTATTTCGAGTCTCACTAAATAACAAATCTAGTCTATTTATTATACAAAAATTATTCTATTTTTGAATCTCAAAGAGAATTTCTACTTCTAATAGTATTTTCAACTAATTAAGATATCTTAAATAACTATTAATTTCTAGATAACAATAACAATAAATTTTGATTGTAAAATGCTTATTAACAATGCAATTATTAGCTCTAGTTAAATTATGTTAAACTAATAACTATAAAGAAGTTCTAAATGTGCCTAACTCTAAACTTATATTTTATACAAATTATTAGATTAAGTTAAACTATGTCAAACTAACAAGTATAAAGAAGTTCTAGTTGCGCTTAATTTTAAACTCGCATTTTACACAAAATTAATAAATTTCAATTATTCGAATATCTAGTAATCAAAGCATTAAATTAAAGAAAAGTGCTACTTAAAAAGAAGATATTAAAGTATCTTTTAATATTGTTGCAATTTTTAGGCTACGTTAGTCTATGTTAGACTAAATATAATCTATAAAATTCAATTGCGTTATGCTAAATTTAAAAATGTTATTATATACTTCTAATTATTGCAACTATCTTAACAATTCGCATACAAAATCTTTTGTAACCATCTTAATTTATTTAGATTATCTCAATACAATTCTATTGTCGACACTATAATTCTCGATTAGTTACTTAATATATATAGTCTCTATATATATCTTATTAAAAACATTCTTTCTTGTTAAAGATTTAAAACCAAATCTATAAAGAATTTTCTTAAAATTATAATATTGCTTTCTAAGTTATTCTTTTTATTTAACAAAAAGAAATTCTTGAATTATCGAATATTGTAATAGCATTTAGACTCGAAATTGTAATCCTTTATTAACAACTTGTAATTTGAAAAATAAACTTTAAATTTATTCTATAATATATAGCTTGTTGTGTCAATTTAATTTCTATTCTTTGTTAACAATGCTTTGTTTCTTCAAATGCGAGAGAAATACTCAATTAAAAATTAGTTTTGACTTCGAAATTAAACAATTTGAAAGTATACAATTAGCAACTTTCTCTTTTTTGTAAACACATTCAATTCGAGTAAATTAACTCGTATACGTAGTTTATTGTTTAGTTATCGCAAAGATATTAATTTTAAATTAAGATTATTGTTATTCGAAATTGCGACAACAAATATATCTTGCTAACTACATATGCAACAATTAAAAAAAGAGTATAAATTAAAGATATAACAACTTCTTTTTTGTTCTTTATAAAGTGTTCTCGCTATTATTTTAAACTTAACTCTAATAACTACAATAACAACAAATATATGCTTGTATATCTTGTTTTTTGTTTTAGTGTTTAATTAATACTTAATTTACGATTTCTCTTCGATTAACTACAAATTATTAACTAGATTAGTTTTCGTTAACGCTAGAAAAATATAACACAAACATAAATAATATAACGCAAAGATATAAATGTCTCTTGTCAATTTTATTATTTCGATGTTGAAATATTGTATTCGAAGTTTATTTAGAATTGTAGCTTAAAGCGTTTCGATGTTTGTTTTATATATTTTAGATATTGTTACTTACAAAACAAGTTTGTTTAACAACAATATTATTTTTAATCTTCTATTTCGAAAGCGACTTGCGCTAAATATTTGAAGCAAATATAAATCGATAATTGTAAACGTCTTCTAAACAAGCGCTTAAATCTTCTCTATTGTTGCTTTGACATATTTTTAGCGAAGAGTATTGTATTGCTTGTCGAGATTTGCTATAATTGTTATTGTAGAAACTAAAAGCAAATAAGTAAATATACTTTATTTGAAAACTTCGAATAACGCAAGATAAAAGATTAATTTTTCGAAAGACATAAATTATAAGTTTCTTAAGACTTTTTATCTAGAGAATCGATAAAACATCGACATTATTTTTCTTTCTTTCGATAGTATCTAAATTATTTGCTTATAATTCGAAGTCTCTTTATCTATTTTATTAAGCTTTATTCGATCAACAATTACTCTCTTATTGTTTGAACAATCTTGTCAATAATTAAGCTTTGCTCAAGTTCTAAGCGAGATAAAGCATTATTAAACATTGTAAAATCAAATAATAATGCTTAGCGTAATGGACGAATTAAAGTTCAATTCGAACGAATTGACTCGTTCAATTCTAATCCTGGAATCGAGCAAAAATTCTAACTTAATCGAATGAGTCGAACGCATAAGACGCGTCGAGCGTTCAATTTAACTTATTCGATTATGTGACGTCACGTAACGCGTTAATTCGATTGAGCTAATGCAAGAGTTCACGTTAATCATATACGATTAGCGTGAATTCTGCGCTAGCTCAATCGAATTAGCGCATAAATAAAATAAGATAAGATAAGCGAATGCTAACGCGACGAAGTTAGCTTAAATTCTTGACATTAATTTGACGAAATCAAATTTTAAGATAGAGTTTGCATCTTAATTCTAAGTCAATTCTACGAAGCTCAAGAGAATAAATCGAATTAAGAAAAAGTGTTCGACCCAATTTAACAATTATACTAATAATGCTTAATTCGATAGTTTTTTTTTTATTGGTCTTATAATAAAGTTATTTATCGAGATCGAATACGTCCTTGAATATTAAATCGCTTTATTTCTTGATTTTCATTTGTTAATATCTTTATAATTATCGAGTAGCGTTAATAAACAAGATCTTATACTAATTTTTGTATATTTTTACTAAGTCTTTCTCTATGCAAGAGCAAATAATATTAATCTTATTTTGCGAGAACAGCAAATTGCTAGATTATATACTTGGTTTTTTGCAAACAAACATAAATAACTTGCAAAGTTGTTTGTCTTAACATTTTATTAATCGAGAGCAATATTTGTTTATTACTTGAGAAACATTTGATCTATTATTATTTCAATTTGTTTGCGTCAATTTAACATACTTTAACATTAATCGATTTATAAAGAAATAACATATATTTTCGAATTTATGTTAGTAAAAGAAAAGTCTTATTCGAGTTGTCTTTTGCTTATTTACTTTCAATTTATAATATATTGTTGAAATACTCGATTTTTATAAACAAATTCTTTAGCAAAATGTCTCTTTAGCAAAATTTGCTAATATTTTCGACGTTCTTCGACTTAACATAAAGATATCTTAGTATATCTTAATTATTTTATTATTCTTTTTTATTAACATAATTAAGCATAACGATAGACATAAATAACTAAATTTTAATAATAATATAAATTGATATCTTAATTGCGAGATATAGAGCTTATCTTTTAAACTTTTTGTACTTACGTTAATATTAATTTAAGCACGTTCGTATATTCTTTTGTAATAATAGCGACGTCGAGTTACAAACTCGTCACAATATTGTTATTATCTTTAAATATATTGTTGTGCATCTTGTCTACGACTTCGCGTATTGTATCTTATAACGAGTTATCAATTTTGTCTTCGACTTTGTTTGCGACATCTTAAAGTAAGTTTAGCATTGTTAATAATAAAGAAAATCGAAATAACGTAAGCGTAAATTTAAGAGAAGAAGTAAAGAAACGGAACAAAGTGAGCGTAAGATTAAGAATTAAGATAAGAGAGAACAATATTGTAAAAATAGATTTAAAAAACGAAGTAAAAAAGAGCAACAACATAGAAGTAAATTTAAGAGACGAAGTAAAAAAGAACAATAACGTAAGAATAGACTCGTAACTGTTGTCGCTCAAATCGCTCTTCTTATTATTTGAGATATTTATCGAAAGTAGAACTTCTTGCATTAGCAACTTAGTTTGCTTTGTAACTTTAACAATTATTAACGTATTTACTATTATAAAAAGACGTTAAACAATATTAACTTTTACTTTTTTTATCTTCTTAACTGTTAGTTTTCGCTTAAGTCTATAGTAATTTGAGATGCGCATATTATTATTCTTTGTTTCTCGTAAAAGTCTATTCGTTCTATCGCTTTAAGACTTGAAAAACTAATATATTTTGTTTAACAAACATTCGAAATAGATTACAACTATAATGAATTAACTTTAAGCTATCGATATAAGCTTCTTTTTATTCGAGTTAAGATATATTTATCGCGAAGAAGCAAACTATATCGATATTGTTTATTATTAAATTAATCTCCAAAATTGTTTTCGCAACGTTGTTCTCTTAAGAGAGTAATTAAGCTATTACGAAGCTTTAAGATCGACTTCGACTTTTAGCAATTGTCGACAATTTCTTCTTCTTTACTTGTTGCTTATTTTGATATTTGCAATTTTGTATTATTATCTTTGTGTTGTTTAAAGATTAATGCAATAACAAATTTGAGAAAAGAAGATATTCTAATTAAGCTACTCGAAATTGTTAAGTCATAGTAATAAGCTTTGTTAATACTCTTTTAAATAGAAAGACGTTCGAGAAGATATTCTTTCTTTAATTATATTGTAGAAGTTCGATATATAATGTTCGAATTATTAATAATTGCAAATTTGTAGAATTAAAGTTCTTCGCAAAAGTAATATAACAATTATTAATTAACAAGAAATATTAAATTTAAGACAACGTTAACAATTGCAACAAAAGTTGCGAATTACTCTTATAATAAATTGATAAAATAAATATCTAAGAGAACGCTAAATGAATATAAGATTTTATATAATAATTAGAGACTCGAATAATAAGAGCAATTTAAGAAAGCTTGACACGTGCGAGTTCAAGTAAGACGCAAAGTGTCGCAAAGTCAAAGTAAGCAATTCTTTACAACTAGAATAAAAGCGCAATAATTAAATATATAGATGTTATATACTTGAGATTTCGATTATTCTAATAAGAATATTGTGTCAAACTAATTTCTTTTGACTTTATTAGAACATTATAGATAAACTAACTTAATTCGACAGAAATATTGATTAAATAAAGATTTTTTTTGAACAAAAACTACAAAGAAGCTAAGATATTTAAATAGATTTGTACATTATAATTACTATCTTCAAAATCGTCTATATTCTCTAATTATGTTAAATTTAAAAATCAAAGCTTGTTAATTTTGTTTACAACAAAATAGTTTCGATTTTGTCAAAGCAAAATAAAAAAAATGCATTGATAAAAAGCGAATTTTGCTTATACTTGTCGCAAACAATTGCACTTCTTCGAATATCAATATATATAATATGTTTATTGTGCAAGAAAAGATACTCGTTCGACAATATACTTTAATAACGCGTTAATTGCGTCGATTGTTACAACGAAGAAGTGTCTTTTGTTTTGTTAATTTTACACTCTTGTTAGCGCTTGTTGTAGTTAAAGCAAGTTTTAGCTCTTTCTATATATAGATTTTTTGCGTCAAATATTATTAATAATTGTTGTCGACATCAATAGCAAGATACAACTCGATTAAGAATAGAAGTCTTCTTTCAAATATATAATAGAGCGAATTTTTAATAGTTATTTTTAGTAATAATAGAGACACATCAATAACTTTTGAAGTTAAATTGCGTTCGACAATTTGTTAGCAAAAGATAGTAGTAATTATTAATAAAGAATTTATATATCTTAGATTTAATAAGAACAAGAAGAAGTTTAAGAGCGCGAAGAAAATAGAGAGACGCAAAACTACAATCGAGTCAAATAATAAAGAAATAATATTGACGAAGAAGACGCGCGAACGACTTAAGAACAAGAAAAAGAAGTTGTCTATTAAGAAGAAGCAAACACTAAAGAAGAATCGCAAAGATAAAAGATATAAGAAGAATTATTAATGCGCAAAGATAAATAGAAATTAACGAAAATCTCGAATCTCTTGTATTCGACTTATAAATAAAGAAAGTAACTTTGCAATTTAATAATTATTACTAGAATTGCAATATTTTGCAAAATTTGTTATATATACAAAAACTTTATTTGAGATTGTGCTTTTATTGTTTATCAATAATTTGTTAAGTATTAAATATTAATTTGATTTAAATCGACTAAGCGAGTAATGCGATCGTCTAATTCTCTTTCTTGTTCTTTGCTATATTCGCAGATTAGTTAAGTCTTTTTTGTTGTACGTCAAGAATTAATTAACGCAATTGTCGATTCAACTCTTGATCAAAATACTCGAAAATCTAAAACTTTCGAAGATCTAGTATACGTATTATTAAATAACTAATAATTATGTTTAATTGTAGAATTTGCAAACGCATTTGCAATCTATTGCATGCGCGATTTTTATTATTATCTATTAAGAGACGAAATCGAATTAAATTATTAGTTAAGATCTAAACTTTCTAATAATAAAGCTTCAACTTTTGTTTCTTCTAAGACAAGCGAAAGAAAGCGCATACTTCGATAAACATCGCTAAATTAATAGTTATATTTGAATTAATTTCTTTGGTCGATTAAATTGTGTCTTCTAGCGACTCGACTTAATTTGCTTCAATCTCTTGTCTTTTGTGTCAACAATTAGAATAATCGATATTTTGATTAAGTATTGTTGTAATCGAAAATTGTTTTAAGTAAAAGTAGCGTTTTTTTTTCACGCATATGCTTTGTTTTGATTGCATTAAGAACATATTAAATACAAAAAATTAGTATAAATTTTGAGAAAAATAAAATATGTTGAACTTTAACGCGTAAACTCGATGTTGTTATTGCGATTAATATATTAATTGTATATAAACTTTGCGCAAATACAATAAAATCTCGAGTCTAATTACGTAATTGAAAGAAAAATTAAAGCAAGCTTTATCTTGTTATTAATTTTAAATATTTCGATATGCAACAAGATTTATGTATAGTTAGTATAATTTGGATCTCGATTTTTTTTATAGATTCGTCTTTAACGCAATTTAAGCGCGTATGCGAAAAAACTTACTTAACAACGTTGTCTCGAAGAAAGATATATTGTTTTGTCGAAAACGCTTTAATAAAAAGCTTTAAAAAAGTATTACTAACTTGTTCAAAAACGAAATTCTAATAAAAAAAACTCGTAACAAATAGTTTCTCTTCATATCTACGACAAAATAACGTTAAGAGTCTCGTATATTTTTCTTGCTTCGATAGAAAAGTTTTTGTATTCTTATTAACTAATTTAAATATAAACGTATCCTTGAAGCATATCTTCTTGTCGTACATTTAATATAATTGTTGCAATTTTATAATCGAAAAGACAAAGCTTGTTTTCTCTCTCTTTATTGTCTCGTCAATTTGACAATTCTTGTTAGATTGATAACTTTTGTTAGTCTAACAAAACTAATCAATTTAAGGATAATAACAAAGATAAACTATTTAGTATTTTCGATCTTATAGCTAATGCTTAGCGCGATTCGTTTCGTTTTACATTTATTGTCGATGTCTCTTCGTTATTCTCTTCGCTATATATTAGATCGAAGATCGAGTTTATTATTTTATTTTACACAATACGTTCGATTATTGAGCGATTAACTAGCAAAGATTGTGCTAGTTTGCTTAAAATCGTTCGTAAATATTGCGATTCTTATTAGCACAACAAGCAACAAATATTTGCGTTATATAATTCTTGATAATATAAGTCTTATTAAGAACAACTTTGTAAAAATAAATATAATGCAAAGTTTTACAAGTCGTATTTCAAATCTTATTTTATTAGCTCAACTTAAGTGTCTTTAAGTTCTTGAGCAATAAGAATTTGAAATAGAATTTAATAACTTTGTCGTATGTAATTAGTACAATATTTGCTATTTGCATTATATATAACGCTTCAAAATCGATTATCTTTAAGAAAATATAATACTTAATAACGTTAAAAAAAACATTAAATTTAAGATGTTTCGCGAATTTATTTATTTATTAATTTACAAACGTCGACATTGCAACGATAAGAATAGTCTTAAAATTATTCTTAGCGCTAAGTCGATTAATTATTATAATCGCGATAATTATTACAATCTTGCTTAATTTTATTTAATCGATTATTTTTTCTTTAATAAGCTTGTCTAGTTCAATTTCGAGCTTATATATTATTGCTATATCTACAAGTTAATAATTATATAGATACGACGTTAGATCGTTTATCTTCAAAGTCTCTTTATTATTTTAACAAACAATTTTGAAGTCTAGAATCTTGCTTGCTTTAATAATATTGATTTTATCTTGTCTTGCAACAATAATGTTGTATTTATTTTCTTGTAAAACAAGAAAACAATGCATTCGAACAACGTATATAATACTTAATATAACTAATTTTGTTATAGCAACTACTTTCGACAAGCAATTTACTAAGCGAACTAGCAATTAAAGTCGATTTAATGCTTTATTATTTAAAGCTTAACTTTATTAGCATCTTAATCGCTACATTAGATTTCGAAAAACAAAACAAGAAGAAGCTTTATTAATCGCTAATAAAACAATTAACGTCGAGCGAAAAGAACTTGAAACGCTTTATAACGACTAACTAGATACAATAATAGTTATACTTAAGCGAGAATACAACAATCTTATTATTATTATTATTGTCGTTATTGTTCTTACTTAATAAGTCTTCAACGTAGAGCGCGCGTTTGTAATTTAGCTATATTGAGAGATAAAATAAAAAGAGAAGAACGACAAGCTAGTTGTTATTAGATAGTCTTATAAACGAAACTTTAATAAGCTTATTAATTTGAAAGAAAATCTAATATAATTCGACTCAATTTGATATAATTCGATAATCTCTTTCTATCGATAAGTAAATATAAGCTAGAATAATCGAATTTTTTAAAGACTTTACTAATTTAAAATCTTCTAGGCGTTTTTATTTATTATTAAGATTAGAATCTTACGTAGACGCGCGATTATAGCAAGATTCGAACAAGATTTAAAAGAATAAAAATATAACATTCTAATATAGTTTGACGACGTTCAAGAACAATTTGTCGATCTCTTTCTTCTCTTAAAGACTTTGTCGAAGTTATAATCTCTTAAACATTCTTTTCTATTATATTTTTCTAATTTATCTTATTCTTTCTTTTAGATTTTTTGCTTTCTTCTTGTTAAAGTTATAATCGATATTAAATATGCTAAGTATATTGTCGAATTTATTTTCGAGAAATAAGTTAAGATAAACAAAGCAGTAAAAGTCTAGAATATTATCGTTAACTATCTCTTTGTTCTCTATTAATACAATTAGAATCTCGCATAGACGGGCGATTATAACAAAGAAATAACTCGCGAGAATAAAAATATAATATTTGGACTTAATTTAATTGTGTTTTAACATTGTCTTACAATCTATCTTTTCTTTCGAAGACGTTATCGAAGTTACGATCTTTTAAGCGTCTTCTTCTATTACATCTCTCTAATTTATGCTCTCTTCTTCTTCTTTTAAATTTTCGTCTTCTATTTGCTAAAGTTACAATCGACATCGAATACGTCAAGTATATTGTTAAATACAAATTGAAAAAATAAATTACAATAAAGAAAGCAATAGAAGCTAAAGTTTTATTGTCAAATATTGCTTTGTTCTCTATTATCAAAATTGAAATCTTGCATAAGCGCACGATTGTAACAAAGAACAAAATCGTAATTTGTAATTTACTTATATATATAAAGAAATGCTATACAACATATCGAATATATAAAGAAAGTTAAAGTAAGTTTATAAATTATATATATAAAATATAAGTAAGTACGCAAGAATTATAAGCAAAAGAATATAAATAAAGAGTATTTTAAGATAATTAGTTTGCAAAAGTTGTAAGACTATTAGAGTAATTGTAACTTAACGTTTGTTTAACAAAAAGACAATCTTTATTAAATAATTTATGTTTTTTCGAATTTAACATGTTTGTCTTGTCGACTTGCTAATTGTTTTGTAAACAAAGAGTCGACAAGAACAAAATCAAATATACAATCTTTGCAATTAAAATAACATTGTTGATTAAGCTAATTTTGCTTAACTTCGATTTATCTTAGATTTGAAAAGAACTTTATCTTTGATAACTTATTGCCTTTTAATACAATTAAAACAATATATCTCGTTACTAAACTTAAGTATCTTAGCAATTCTTTTTACAATTATTGAGAATTTCTTTGCAAACGAATACAAAGACAATTAAAGAAAACATGCACAAATGCAAGTATTTGTTCTATTCGCAAAGAATTATATCTCTTGCTCGCATGCAACAATACTTGAGAGCATATTCTATATTATTGAGCAAGCAACTTTGTCGAAGACTTTCAAAAGAAATATTAAATTAAATTAACTCAAATAACAATAATACAAATTTAGAATCTTTTGTAAAAGTAAGATAAACGACAATAAATTAACTCGAAATAACAAAATTAATTAATTAATTCTATGTGCTCTTGAGAAATGTAAAGAACAACTATTTAAAGTTTACAATTTAAATGCTTTTAACTCTTTAAATTAGATTAGAGACAAATGATATTGCATCTTTAACGCAACTTTTTAGCACAACAATCTTATTGTCGAAGCGCAACTTTTGTCAATTGCAAGAAGATTATAAACTCGCTATTAAAAAAGATAATAACAATAACAATTTTAAAGAATTAGAGAAGAATAATACTTGAATAAACAAGAAGAAGATTAAGACTAAGAGCTCGAAAAAGCAACTAAAGACAAAGTTTACAATAGCAAAAACAATTATACAAGTCGATATCTACAAGAAGATAACTAGATATTTAGCGAAACGCTTAATTGTCAATGTATTTAGATTGTTGCAATCTTCTCTTAACTTAATAAACGAAAAGATATATTAATCGTTTAATAGTTAAATTAATTATATTATAATTTATTGATTAATGCAATCTAAATGTATAGCTAACAATATAAATAAATTCTTTAGCAACGTTAATCTTAAATTATTGCATAATCTCTTAAATTTCAAAAGCTTAAACAAATAACAAAACAATTTACATTATATTCTTTATAAAGATCGCAACAATATTTAAACACATATTTAAGTCAAATTAAGTAAAACAACTCTCGCGTTGCAAAATCGATCTTATATAGATTGGTCGCGCTAACCCGAAAATGTCACGTGCAAATGCCAAGATCTAGGTCAAAAAAGATTCGAAGAATCGAATCGCTCAAAGTAGTTTAGTCGATTACTATAAGTAGTTTAGCGCGCTTCGCGCTAAACTACTTTGAGCGATTCGATTCCAAAAAATCGTCACGACCCGGTCTTGGCGTCGGGTCGGGTCAGAGGGGTGGTATCATAACTTGGTTCGACGATCAATCTAACAATATTGATTCCAATATCCATTCAAACAACTCGACTAACAACGAGACGAGTCTAAAGAAATTTGTTTACTTGGTGATCGACGCAACCGAAAGACAGAACAACATCCGGGTTTCTCTAGAATCAATAGAAACGTACGGCTATTGAATTGCTAGAGGATTCTATCGCTTATTAAGTAGGCACTGGTTCAACTCGATTAATAGAATTAACAAGAACGTAAGACGGTTAGATTGCTATAGGATTACCAAAAAACCCCCCCAAAATCAATCAATTTCTCTTAGAGACTAAACTCTTTAACTTCGCCCTTAATACAAATACTAGCTGAGTATCGCCCTTCGTTTAGCAAAATCAACCAAACTCCGCTAGACTATTAGAATGGCTCGACCCTCTGTTGAAACCCAATCCGAGGCCTATGATAGCTCAAACTCTCAAACCGGAAGTTCAAGAGATTTCGTTATCTATCCAAAGCTTCCAAAACGCATTTCCGAATATCTTAGAAAAGATTCCGTACGAGATCGACGTCAGTCTATGCCTGGTACTATTGCCCCCGATGGACCTGATGACGCTGACACGCCCTGGGATATCAAGACGTCGATCAGCTAAAGCGATGGACCGAAGAAGATCTGGAGCGGTTCCTAGAGGTTCTAAATAAACTTCGATAACAACGAGACCTAGGTGTAGAAGCTTGCGAACTATACGATTAAATATCTAGTGACCAAATGTGAAAGGCTCGTTACGATAAGATATACCGAGCTAAACGTCGATCCGATAAAGCTACCCAAAAGATCGAAGACAAGAATGCAGAGCTAGAAAGCCAACTTCGGGTGACTAGAGAAGTCACGCCTTCGTTTTCTACCTCTTCCAACTTTATCAAGCGATCCCAAAAGCTTCCGGACCCCCCTCTGCTTACTGATAAAACCGAGCCTACCTGGGATGACTGGCAGGGAAAGATTCGTGACAAGCTAGAAATCAACGCCGATCATTTTGACAACGATAGAGCTATACTAGCCTACATTCACTTCAGGATTGCTGGGGACGCAGCCAAGACTACCCTAGCTCGACGACAGCATGGTTCACTTAACCCCTATACGACGGCCGACGACCTATTAGATGAACTAGCTCAGTTGTACGACGATCCGGATAAAGAAGCTAACTTCCGAAGAGAATACTATAACCTCACTCAAGGAATCAAGAAATTCAACGAATTCTATACGATGTTCTAGCGCCTGTCTTCTTACCTAGGCTATCATGAAAAGCAACTGATAGCCGACCTCAAGGATAAAATCAACCCACGCCTCAGAGCAGTATGGAGTGGTCAGTTAGTTCAACCCGGGTCTCTTAAAGAGATTCGTGTCTATCTAATTCGCCTGGATAATGACCAACGAGCTATGCGAGACATTAAAGAAAAGGACGCTATCGATAAAGCAAAAATAACTAAACGAGTCACTTTTGCTGAAGAAATTCCCAAGTCTACCTTCTTTAGGAAATCCGATATTTTTAGATCAGTGGATTCGTCAAAACCGCGCAGCGCGGATTTGACTTATAACACTGATCAAAAGGATAGAAACTGTTTCCATTGTCATCAACCAGGTTATTCTGCTAGGGAGTGTTCTACCCGAGCTACGAAAGTCAACGCAGTAGACGACGATGAGAAAGACGAGTACGATCGGTCTGCCTCTGAGTCAGATTCCGATTCAAAAAACTAGTTACCCCTTCAAGACTCACGAAAGGGGTAGAAGTAATATCCTTGTGCAATCAAGCCGAAATTCTACAGGAAGAAAGCTATTTCGGCAAGCCCTTTCTGATCAACGCGTCCCTAACCTCTCAGAACAAATCTTTCAGTCTTAGACCCCTAGTAGACAGTGGTTCGGCCGCCTACACCCTAATACATACGAAGCTAGCCGATAAAGTATGCAAGGAACTCGGGTTGCAACCTATTCCACTGTCTAAGGAAAAGCTAATACGCGGCTACGATGGAAAGCTATCAAAAAAGGCTATTACCCATAAGATACTCCCTAACCTTACCATCGGAAATTATAAGGAACCTACCGTTCCAATGCTGATAGCTGACCTCGGACATCACGAAGTCATTTTGGGTAAACCCTGGATAAATAAAAATGGAATACTATTGGATATGCGTCATGATACTATCGTATTTCCTAACCAATTAGATTCGTCTATTTCGGTTCTTCCGATCCCCTATACAAAGCCCCTAAGTTGGTCAGGATCAATTTCGACCCCTTTCGCTCACACCAATGCTCCTAAGGTTCTTAAGCGTCCTGCCTCGATCGCACAGGAAGAAGCCTTTTCAATATACAGCATAGGCGTCGCCCCTTTTCAAACCCTGGTAGATCGATCTAAGAGTAACCATACAGAGGTTTTTGCTATGTTAGTCGAAGACATTAATAGGGAAATCGTCTATTACACCCGATGCAATTTAGACTCAATAAGTCTATTCTCAATTGACGAAACGGCTCAGAACCTAGAAGATATTAAAGCCAAGCTACCTTCGGAATATCAGGATTACCTAGACATCTTTGACCGAGCACAAGCCGATAAGCTACCTCCTCCTCGTTCCTACGATTACAAGATAGAGCTTACTAGTGACGCTACGCCACCCCGATGCCAAGCATATCGAATGTCTCCCTACAAGCTTCAGAAGGTAAAGGAATGTTTAAACGAGAATCTTTCTAAGGGATTTATTACCCCTAGCAAAGCCCCCTATTTCTTACCCGTTCTGTTCGCCCTAAAAGCAAATGGAGACCTACGATTTTGCGTGGACTATCGAAAACTCAACGCTATTACCAAAAGAAATCGATACCTCTTAAGAGCCCTGCAGGACAGGGGAACTAGTGTCGAGAACGAGGAAGATTAAGGAGACAGTGCTTGATCGTCTACCATACTATTTAGTATAATAACTGCTCATTGCACTTTCCTCTTTCCTTCTCTTCCTTATTGCATTCGACTCTTTTAAATTATTGTCTTTTTGTATTATTGCGTATCTTATTGTTAATTGCAATTGCTTTATCTTTTACTATCTATCTTACTATTACAACGATTGCTTTTTATCTTTTTATTATTTGTTTATATTGTTAGTGCAATAGTATTATTTTTTTGCAATAACAAAATTATTAACAAGATTATCTTTAATAAGCTTTCAAATACTATTAATAATAGTACTTGTTATATTGTTTATATTAGAAAGTCTATCTTTAAGATACAACTTAATACTTGTTTTAAGTTAGAATTTAATACTTTTTTACAACAAGTATTCAAAAATATCTTATATTGTTGTTGTTAATTATTGTTTTTTTCTTTATTATCTTTTTATTCTTTATTGTTATTGATGTTGGAGAATTAAGAGAAGAAATTTAAGAACAATATATAGAATTTTGTTTTATACAACAAGATTGTTGTTTTTTATCTTAAAGTTAAAACAATAATAAAAGAGATTATTGCACAAAAACAAATAATAATAATAAGAGAAACTCTTGTTGTAAGATTGATTGTTCGATTCGATTTTTTCTTAAATCTAGAAATCGAATTAAATTTCTAATTATATTAGATTATATTTTAGTCTAATATAGTTAGTATTTGTATAATATTTGTATCGAGAATTAAATTTGCATAAAATTTGATTCTTAACAATTAGTTTACTTATTGTTTAAAAGTTGCAATTGCATAATCTAATAATTAATAATATTAACAAATATTTGCGCTTATTTTATTAATATTATATTTAAGCTTAATATTTTTGTTGTTATATTTCTTAATATTTTGCGTTATTATTTAAACAATATCTTTTATAGCAAACTAAATATTAAGAATATCATAAGATTTAGAATTAATTTTTTCTTTATTGTTGCAACAAACGCAATTAACACTTCTAATACAAAAAGTCTTTTAAATTTTCTTTGTATTTTCGATATATATATCTTTATTACTCTTAGCTTTGTATTGTACTTAATAATAAGATAAAAATTCTATTAAGATATTATTTTCTATTATTAATATATAATAAATATAGCAAGTTACAAAATCTTTGTCTTTATTAAACTATATTATTAGAAATTTATAATTTGTGCTATTTAAATAGATTAAAACAATTCTCTATATTAAATATTATTTTATCTCAAGATAAAGTAAAAACTTATTAACGCTTCTAAGAAGCAATTTAATTTATTTTTGTTATTAAGATTTTTACGAAAATTCTATTTTACTATTAGTTTTGCAAAGAATATCTTAATATTTGTTTTTAATAAACTATTAACTATTATAAACAATATTTGTTATTAATAAACTAAATATAATAAATACAACAATAATACTAATTGTTAATATAAATATATATATATATTTTGTTAAAAAATTTACAATTCTAATTATATTCTTAATAAAATATAATTGCTAACAATTTTGTTGTTTTTCTTGTTTTCTAATATATCGAGTTTGCTAATCTTTGTATTAAAGAACTTTCTATATAGTTTAATATAATTAGATATATCTAATTTGTTACTGATTAAATCTCTAATAGTAAAGAAATAATACAAATATCTTAAAAAGCATTTTAATAAATATTTTGTATCTATTTTTCTAGATATAATTACGCAAGATACTAAAATCGACTATATTAATTTGCAAATTTTTCGCATAAATATAAATTATATCTTTGCAAATAAAGTTTCTAATATATTTATTGTTAATATTAATAAATAGTTGCAAACAAGTTATTTAATTATACTATCTATTTTATTATTTAATTTATATATATATTTATTATTAGAGCTTATATTTAAGTATAATAACAATTAAAAATATATCTATAATCTTTTCTCATCTAAAAATATCTTTGTTGATAATAATATTTCTTGCAATTAAGAAGTTTTTAAATACGTTGCAATTAATAATACTATTATTGTTGTAATTTTATAAGAACAAAAAGCAATACTTTTAAAAAAGAGAATCTCGCTAATATCTTTAGATATATATTAATAATGATATTTAATTAATAATTATTAGATTTTTAATAAGATTTTGTTTTCTATGTAGAAAACTTTCTTCTCTTTAAGTTACAAATTGTCTTGTTTCTTTTCAATTTATTTGCAAAGACTTTATATTAAATACTAGTATAATTGTTCGAGTAACTAATTCTTCTATATTATCTAAACAATTTTATTATTATTTTGTAACTTTTTATCGATACTTCTTTTTATTAAAAAGAATAAATTTTGCTTTGTAATCTATTAGATTTATAAAGCAATAAAAAGAAGAAATAAGTAAATTAATAAGTAAAGTTTCTAAGTATTAAATTTGATAATAAAACAATAAAAATATATATGTTCTTTGCAAAGTTGCAACAAGTTTATTATCTTATTATTGCAATATTAAAAACAAGATTTCTTTTCTATTAGAATCTAAAGATTTTAATCGATTTTCTATTCTTTTGTACTAAGATTGTTATATTTGAGCGTATCTTTTTAAGCACTTTTTATATCTCTTTAACAAGAAATATGCAATATTATTGTATTAATATTTCTATAATAAGAAATATAGTCTAGTAGTATTATTTTTTGTTGCGTTAAAATAATAACAAAATTCTATAATTCTTAACTTCTTAATTAACTTTATATATATAAACAAATATATTTAGTTTTTAAGAAATAGATAATTACTAAATATCTAATAAAACAAGCAAGTCTATTAATATTTTTAATAAAAAATATTTTATCTATATTATAAACAAAGCTTTTTATATTAATATGCACAAAATAAGAGCAATTCTTTATACTTTTTGTCTTTAATTATCTCGACTTTATAATAACAAAATTATTATCTATAACAATAATATTGTTATTGTTGCAAATCTTAATAAAAAAATTATTTGCAATAATCTTATAAGTCTTTTGCGAAGTATTGTTATATTTCTTGTTTTTAACAATATATTAATAGAGATAATTTAAATTAACTCTAAGTTAAATAATCTAATTAATTTGCTTTTATACAATAAGTATAAAACTATTACTAATAAATATTTACAATTAGTATATCTTGTTGTTTAGACTTTTACAATTTCTTAAGTTCTAATATATAGAGATATCTTTAAATCGAAATGCAATCTTTTTTCTATAATAAAAACTTGCTACTATAATAAGAGATTTCTATTCGACAATCTTTAAAAGTTATATATAATATTGTTGTCTTTATCTTAATTGCAATACTTTGTTTATTACTATTTAAAATATTGCTAGTTAAATTGCTTGTTTAAATCTTAATTGTATTAAAATAAAAACTATTAAAAACTATATTTGCAATCTTTGCTCTATTTATATTAATAGAGACTATTTCGATTATACAATCTTCGATAGCTTTTTTCTTCTTTGTATTATATGCAATATTAAATATTGTTAAAGTAATAATGTTTCTTATAAACGCAAAGCTATTATACAAGATATCTTACTAAATGTTTTATCTATATTTAATATATCTACGCAATTAGATACTATTTTGTATCTTGTTTTCTATCTTGTCTTTGTAGATTTTCTACAAGCAACCAAATTTATATAGGAAACGCACAATTTAAACAATGCAAACTTTATTGATTGATTTATTATTAAACTATTTGTTAGACTTCTAGTAGACAAACTTGAATTAAATATTTCTATCTTTAAAATAAATTCTTTTCATAAAGATATAACTTTTAAGATTGTTGTTATTAATAATATTAATTGTGCAATTGTTTCTTAAAAAGAATACTTCTTATAACTTCTAACTGTTTTAGCAATTCTTTATTTAATATTAACAAGAGTATCTTTAATAGAAAAAGAATTATCAATGTTTTTTATTAGAAACTTCGCTTACTAAATTATAGCAATTACTATATTAATTATTTCTTTTGTTGCAATGCAATTATTGAAATATACAATTCTAATATATTGAAGACTATAATAATGCTTTTAAATTGTTAAAAATTTAATATTTATCTTTGCTATATTAAAATTGATCTTAATTTAATTTTGCAAACTTTGCGTTGTTATTAAAGTTGCTAGTTTTTATTGTTCTTGTTCTAATAACGTTGTTTTAGAGCTTAAAGAAAGTTAGTCGACTTCGAAGCAATTTTGATAATTCTATCAATAATTTTATATTATCGACAATCTCTTTTATATATATTTAGACAACAATAAAATGCTTTTTGAGATAATTGATACTCAAATATATTGTATATAGAAAATAGTATTTTTGTCTTTTTTCTTCTATTTGTTTCGAATCTCGAAAACAGTAGTAGAATTTTGCAAGACAAAGAGATTAGTATTAAGAACAAAAGAAATTAAGAGAGCAATACTTAACTGTTTGCTATACTATTTAGTATAATAATTGCTTATTGCACTTTTCTCTTTCTTTCTCTTTCTTATTGCATTTAACTTTTTTGACTTATTCTTTTACTTCTTTTGCTTTTGTTGTCTAGATAGAAGAGAATTAGTCGACTTCGAGACAATTCTAATAATTCTGTCGATAATCTTATATTATTGACGATCTTTTTTGCATGCATTTAGACGACGATAAAATACTTTTCGAGATAATCGATACTCAAACATCTTATATATAGAAAATAATATCTTTGTCTTCTCTTTTCTGCCTGTTTCGAGTCTCGAAAGCATTACTCTTTTCAAATAACAATAACTCTAACTTTTGAAGCATTTTTCCCTCGAAGACTGAAAGACAAATAATCTTGTCTTGTTTATTAGAAATCTATATAGAGCAAGTCAAATATAAATCTTATTAAACTAGAATATTAAATCTAAGAAAGAAAATTAATATAGATATTATTCGCGTTTTGGAAGGCAAATCGAGCTAATAGAAATTAAGATATTTACAAGATTCTGCAAATTTTACAAATCTATCTACTCTATATACTTAAATTAGTATTATCGAGATAGAATTTGCTTAATAAACTTGTTTTATTTTCTCTATATTTGACAAAGTTGCGAAATTTTTATCGAGTTAAATTATATTTTAGTGCATAAAGGTTTAATATTTGCAATGCCCACAAACGTTTGCAATTGTTCGCTAGTTGCACAATTGCGTTAAATTATTAGATTTTTTGTTTTAAATATTAGATTTTGTCGATTTAAGCAAACTTTACTTTTGAAACAAATCTAATAGATTAAGAAAATATATGCGCATCTTACGCAAGCAAATTATAATTATTATATAGAACAAATGCATCTACAAGCGCAATATTAGAAGATACTAAAATTGTTTCTCGCGAAACTTGACTTAACTTCTTAGATTTTCGCAAGTAATATAAGATTTATTAAATTAAATCTTAATCTTGCACGAAGTCAAGATATTAGTAACACAAAATTGCGACTTTTGTTATAATAGATCTATATATATCTAGAACTAAGATTAGGATTTATTAAATGCAAATAATAGAAAAGTAATAGATATAGTAGATTTCGAGTACATTAAGCTCAATTAGATTAGATTAAATTAGTTGATGAATTAAGAGCAAAATACAAAGATAATATTGTTGCAATATTGTTAATATGAATTACGCTAGTCTTATTGCGCAGATTTTATACAACAAACTAATAAGTTGCAATTTTCTTGCTTTTAGTATAATTTACTAACTTTCTATACAACTTTATACTTTGTATTTTATTCTCGATTTGTTAAACTACTTTATATAATAATATAGACATTAATTATAAGCTAAAATATTATTAAACTTATAGCGCAAATAAGTTATTATTCTAAATATAACTTAGAATCTATCTTTTTAGATATTATAATAGCAATTATAGATATTAAAGCACTTTATTTCGCAATTAGATTTAAATACTCTACAATTAGTTCTAAATATTATAAATTTATTTCTTATTTCTTTATTATTAGTAATTAATTTTAAATCTTAGATTTGTTGTTATCTCTAATATCTTCTAATATTCTTTAGTACATAGTTAACTCTTGTTGCTTTATTTGTTTCTTATATTCTTTGAGTTAACTTTTCTTGCATATTCTTATTATATTACTAGTTTATTATAAAGATTACTTGAATCTATGTTATTGTTGTAGGCAACGTCTTTCTTTTGATATTTATAAAAGATTTTCTATTTATTTAGCAAGTTCTTCAATTGCTCAACATTATTATATTTAGATATTTTATCTATTTATTAATTGTGCAACGTTATTATCTTTTAAGACTGTAAAGTTCTGTCGACGTTCTACTTCAACTCTTGTATATCTTACTTACTAATATCTTTTGCGTTATCTTTTGCGTATCTTCTTTTAACAAAGCAAAAGATAGAATAGAAACTCTTTTGACAATTAATATAGTGTTACTTTTCTTTAATCTTTATCTAAACTTCTTAGTCGACTTGTTAAGTCTAATACTATTTAACTACAAACGAATTTATTGCTTTGCAAGAATAATATCTTTTGCATTTGTTGTATTGCATATATTTGTTACTATTTATTACAATTCTACGTATTCTTTACGCGTGCTCGAGAATCTTTATTTGTTTATCGAAAGTTACATAGTTACTTTTGTTAATACTTTACTTATAGACTAGTAGAATATATTTACTCTTAGCTTCTTAATAGTATTCTTATTACACTTTATTTGCAAGCTTTTGTACGAATTTTTCCTTCGTAGTTATTAAGTATTAATGTTTCTAATTAAGTATGTATTTTGACGTTATCTAAGTTCTAAATTATTTGTCAACTAGATTTGTCTCTATATCTTGACTAAGATCTTCGACTTTATATTCGTAATTCAACTTTTTGTTATTTTCTATCGAAATAACATATTTCGGAAACGTCTCTTACGAGCAGTAATTATTAAGACTAACAGCAACTTTAAAATAAGTCTTATTGTTTATAGCAAATTGAAGATTAACTTAGAACAATATATTAACTTATAAATATTATTGATTGGTTTTTGATTCTTCCTACAAAGTTATTTGTTTATAGTAATATCTTGCAAGAAAGACAAGCAAACAAATCTAAACTTATTAATTGCCTTTTAGAAAGAATTTATCATTAAACTTTAACAACTAGTTAGATACGAAAGCGAATCTAATTAAAGCAATTTCTATGTAGTATTGTTTACTAGTTCGCATAAGATCAACATTTCTCTAAGAAAATATAAAAGAATTCTTATAATCGCTTTAAGATTTGAAATAGTTGCTTAATTATTATATTTACAACAATTATTTTGAGATTACAACAACTTTATTATTTGCATACAACAAATTTGCTTAATCTAATAATTAGAAAATATCAATAAATGCGCAAATTGTTATTAATAAATTAATTGCTAATAATAACAAAGAATAAGATATTAATGCAAAAGATTTTAAATTAAGTCTTAAAGAATAATGCACTAAATAATAGCTATATACGTAAAATGCAAATTTTATTTCGAGATTAATATTATTAACTTGTTTAAATCTTATATATTTTTATTTACTACGTGTTTAAATATATTAAGCATAACTTTTTAAACAAAGATTAATATCGACAAGTCTTTGCTTATAAGAAAACGATAATTCTAAATAATATTTTACGAACAAAAGTATTAAGAGATTATAAATCGAATAAGTTAAACGCGATACTTATAACAATAAAAAAGAAAGAAGAAGATTAAGATAAAGATACGTTCGTAAACAAAGTTCCTAAATCTAACAAAGCAAAGCTAATATTTGTGGAAAAAATACTAAGCGAATCAAAGAAAAGAAAGAAGAGCAATAAAATACTTATTATAAGTAAGACTTCTTGCTCAATCGATTATAATAATTTACTAATAAATATCGAAGTATTTGAATCTTAGGAAATTTAAGATAATTTGCGAAGACTTGTGCAAGACTATTTAAATTATAGATTAAGTTTATTGAAAATAAATTATTAGTTATATAAATAATATTTGAGCGTTAGTCTTTGCGTAAATAAATTTAAGTATTTTACTTAGATTTATATTTAAAGATGCTAGAAAGTTGTTACAAACTAAACATAGAAAGAATTTATACTTTATTTCTAGAAATTAGAATTATAATACAAGATGTTACACAAAGAGAAAAGAAAGAAAAAGCAGAAGATTAAAAGATTTTATATTTATAAATTCTTTGTAATATATAAACTTGTAATTTTGTTATATTTCTTTGTAACATTTGCGTTAATATTCTTAATTAATACTTTTTTTATATTTAGAGATTAATCTAATTGTTAGCCTAACTTAATTTGCAAATCTTGCTCAAATCTTACTTAAACTTTGCTTAAATCTAATTTAAATCTTAGTCTAATTTAACAATATTGCAATTGTAATAATAACTTTTTCTTTTTGAAGTTGAAGCTTTTGCGAGACTTTTAATTCTTAGAGTCTAAATTTATTTGTCTTTAACAATAAGTTATTCAAGAATCTTGTTACGAGTCGCGTACTAATAAGTACTATTTGTCGCGCATCGCTCTTCACAAGGTAATCAAAAAGAAAAGATTTATCAACAAGATTAAGATAATCAAGATAACTTAACTCTTGAACATCTTGAATTTCGAATCAAGATAATTAAGATAATCAAAATTTTAAACATCTTAAACATCTTAAATCTTAAATGATGAAAAAGTATATAATTTTTGAACGTAACTTTTTTATGAATCGTATTTAACTTATTTTAAGTCTTTACTTATTGTTACTTTAATTCATTGAATTATCTATAAAAATTTATTGAACATAAAACTATCTATAGTTGCAATCTTTGTTATCAAATGATTGCTTGCATTGTCTAAAGACGTTTACAAATCTCTTCAATAACATAATTCGCTCTAATATTTTTTACGAAAGTACTAACGTAATATTTTGAACATTTTAAAAATATTTATATCAAGTTAACGCGCTTTTATCTCGAGCAATAGCTTAACAATATCACGTCGATTCTTTGTTAATAAAAATGACAAAATAAGAATTAACAAATCTAACGTCTATTATAAAGATTGTATTGATCTAGAGAACTAACTTATGCAAATAAATATTCACTTCATTTTTTATCTTGTTCTAGCGAACAAAAAAACGATTTTCGCATTTACATTTCTTAAAGAAAGAGTTTAGCATTAACTCAAGTTAAACTTACGCAAGTATCTAAAGAATTATGACAAAAACTCTTGTACAATGTTTACGAATTTCGATAATTTCAAGAAAGAGCTTCGAAGAATCTTTGAAACATTTAACGAAAAACAAATTGCGAAAAAAATGATTTAGCACTTAATTTAACGAATTTTTGCAACAAATTACGCAACAAAATTTTAAAAATATATTAATTTTATTAAATAAAACGATGTCGCATTTATAACAATGTTTCGACGAAATTTTAAGAACAATCTTAAGAATGAAATTATGCGCGATGACAAATTCATTAACGACATGTTCGATTTTATCGAAGTAGTTATCGATTTCGACGACAAACTATATAAAAGAATTATAAAAAAGCGATACAATTAATTTCACGAAAGAATGGAAATCTTCTTTAAATTAACGATTAAATATCATTAGAAAGAATTTCGTTCTAATTAAAGATATAATAATTTAGACAATCGTAAATTTACATTTATAAAATTAAATTTTACTTAACAACGCAAAAAAAACAATTTTAGAGAAAAGCAAGATAACAAATTTTAGAAAACGTGCTATTCATGTGGCAAATCGAGTCACTTCGCAAGAGATTATTAATTACGAAACTTAATAAATCGTCAACAAATTAATGTCATGTTAAGAGAGATACTTAATAGTCAAGACGACATTAAAAAGCAAATTGACACAAAGACGAACATTCTTGAAATTAAATTAAACGACAACTACTATTTAATAAAGAACTTAAATCAATTATAGAAAGTTCTAAATAAAACATTATTAAACAAGACACTCGCATTTACGTAGAAAGTTAATTAAACACTTTAAAAAACTATTAAATCTTATAGTCTAGTTATTGACTTAAACGAAGAGTATAATTGAAAGAACTTTTACGAATGCAAAGAAAATATTACGAATTATTTTGAAATTTTAGTTAATTCATCGAAGATCGTAAACGAATGCGAAAAAAAATTAAAAAATAATGTCATTACGAAAAAGAATATACTTGACATTACAATGAGACAATTAAATCTTACAATATACGCAAGTCTTAATTGAATAATTTGCTACAACAACTTATGCTAGACTTATCTAAAAAAAAACGAAATTAATTGATTTTTTAGAAAGTTAAAGTTAACAATCTAGCAATAGAAGAAAGCTTAGCGCAAATAGATGTTTAAAGCAAAAGTTACGATATAAAAGCAAAGAAAATTTTAAATTTTTAGTAAAGAGCATATCAAAGAAATGCAATATGTTAGCTCAACAATAGCAACTAAACTTAATAGCGCACACACGATGTTTTATCACATTAATTAAGATTAATGATCGTTAACTTATAACAATAATCGATTTTAATGCAATAAATAATTTTATAATGAAAGCTTTTGTAGAAAGAAAGAAATACTTTACTTAAAAGAAGTCTAACGCTTACAATCTAATAATTGTAGATAAAAACTCATTATTCGCAAGAAATAAAAAAGTGAATAAAGAAACAAAATTACTATCAATAGTTATTTAACAACATTACGAGAAACTAATCTTTAATATAATGAAAATAATCATTTATGATATCGTTCTAGAAATGCCTTAATTAAAGCAACACAACTTAAAAGTCGATTAAAATATACAAGTACTTAAATTCGCACAATGTGATTACGCAATTCATATTTAATCTACGCATCAATAGTGTTCAATAATAAATAAAAGATTAAGTCGAAATTCGATCGCAAATAACGAATTTGCATTTTTGCAAAAAAACGATTTAATAAAGTTTAACTTAATAAGTATTGACAAAAATTAATTAAATTACAAAGTCAAAATAAATGAAGAAAATTGCAAATCTTTTAAGAGCTCTAAATTATTTAGTATAACGAGAGAATCGCTAAAGCATATACTACGAATATACAACAATTGAAAGCATCTATTTTAGAAAAAGAAAACGATCGAAATTTTATTTAAACTTTAATTGTGAAATTACAAGATTAAACTTGAATTAAACAAGTAATTTACGTTTGAACTTATATATGCTTTATTTAAAAAGAAGCTAAAAACACTTCGCGAATATCTAGCAAAAAGCGAAAAAAAAATTTATTAAAAAATTTTAATCACAAGTAAAATATTCGATTCTCTTTATATTTAAGAAGAACGAAATTTTTCGTCTATGTGTCGATTATCGAAAGCTAAAAAATATTACGATAAAAAATCGATATTTATTATTTAACGTTAGCGAACTTTAAAATTAATTGTTCAAAGTAAAGTATTTTATCAAACTAAACTTACGAAAAGCGTACAATTAAATTAGAATAAAAATAGAGAAGAAGTAAAAAATAGCTTTTCGCATACAATATAAATTATACAAATACACAATAATGTCGTTCGAATTTACGAATATTTTAACGACGTATTAAGAAATAATTAATGATGCATTACGACAATATTTGAATCGATTTGTCATAATATACTTGAACGACATCATAATTTACTTAAATACTTTGAAAAAACATATAAATTATGTTTTCAAAGTACTAGAATATTTAAATAAAAGAAACTTACATCTTAAATTAAAGAAATGCGAATTTCATTAAAAAAATTTAATTTTCTTAAATTTGTCGTTGAACGACATAAAGTACGCATAAATCTCAAAAAGCTACGAACAATTAAAGAATAAAAATTATTTATTAATGTCAAAAAAATTTAATTCTTTTTAAATTTCATAAATTATAACAAAAAGTTTATTAAAAACTACTTTGTTAATGCAATATTATTGACAAATCTTACAAAAAAAACGTCATAAATATAAGAATTAACAAAAAAAAATCATTTTAAAATCTTAAGCTAAAATGCTTAAAAAAATCAATATTAAAAATGTACAATTTACGATTGTTAAACAAGATTAAAATTAACGTATTAAATTTAACTATTGATGCATGCTTCAATTAAAAGCATAAAAACATATAACATTTAATAATATATCTTTCAAAAAAACTTTTGTTAATTGAATAAAATTATAATATTTATAATAAGAAGCTATTCGCTATTGTAGTTTTTCTAAAATTATAAAAAGTATACATCGAAGAATTATTAAAATTTACGATTCTTACAAATTATAAGAATCTTTTACATTTTATTACTATTAAATAGCTTAACAAAAGACAAATATAATAATTAGAGCGATTCGAACAATACAAGTTCAAGATATAATATACATTAAGCAAAGATAATAATAAAGTAAACGCACTTAACAAAAGAAATAATTATATAAAAACGAAGAAATCGTTTAATTACAATATTCTTAAGATTAACAAAAACGAATTATTATTAGCAAACAAATACGAACTAAATGCTATTTTACAAATATTTAAAGACAATAAAAAAGAGTTTTTAATTAAAAAAAATTTCAAATATTTATCGACAAAATCGACAAATGTATAAAGAAACATTATGATAAATTATTGCAAAAGCATTCGAGAATGATCAAAATTCTTTAACTTTTACGTTAATATTGTTAGTTTTTTCAAATAAAACAAGTTATCGAAATATACGTTAAACGATGTCTTAGTTATTAACAAAACCAACATAATATATATGCGAACTATAACGAAATTCAATATTAGAAATTATCTAAATCGTTATAAGATAAAGTTACGATAAACTTTATTATTAAGTTGCTTAAGTTGACGAATTTGGCAATTAAGAACAAATATAATTTAATACTAGTAATAATTAATAAACTTATCAAGTATTTATATGTTATCGCATGCAAGAAGAAGTTTATAGTAGAACAACTAAAATACATTATATTGAATCGACTTATATAATATTACGATATACTCAAAGAATTAATTAATAATAGAGACAAGCTCTTTACGTCTAATTATTGAAAAACATTTCTATCAATGTTAGAAACAAGACTTAGAATGTTTATTGTTTATTATTCGATTACGAATAATTAAATAAAACGAACAAACTAAAGTCTAAAGCAATATTTAAGACATTACGTCAACAATACTTACAACAATTAAGTATCACTTTTATTTATGACTTAATTAGCACTAAAGGCAAAGATTTCGAATATTACTAAAATAACTTCATTTTTCGCCAATTATAATAGAGAACTTAATTTCTTCGAAAAAGAACGAAAGCATTTGTTAACACAATTAGTCATAAAAAGAATAGCGACATTAAAAAAGATATACAATAACATCTTAAAAATGCAAAAGAAGTCGATCAAGTATTAGAACAAAAAACGAAAAACAACATCTTAACTAAAGAAAAGAAATAAAATATATTTTTTTACGAAAAATCTTAAGACAAGAAAGTTAAACAAGAAATTAAATTATGTTAAAGTTAAATCGTTTTTCGTTAAAAAGACAAAAAAATCAATCAATTACGAACTCGATTTACTTAAGAACGTCAAAGTATTTCTAATATTTTATATCTTATTGTTGAAATCAACGAATTTAATTACGTCTTTATAAGACACATTTTATTTTCACTTACAAAAAGAAAAACAATATAAAATTAAGAAAATTTTATAACAAAAATATCAAAAATATCTTATTAAATGAAAAAAAAAAATTATTTTTAAAAATACATAAGAGTTACTCAAAAACTTGAAGAAGTGCTCTAATAAATTACGACGATTTCGTCAACAACAAAATCACTTATAAGAGTTGATAAAACATTAAGAAACAAAGAAGCGAACAATAAAGAATCAATAATAATATCGAATAAAGTCTTGAACGTCTCTTCAATACATTCGATTTCTCTCTTATTCTTTTCGATCTTTAAGATATTTTTCGACTTCGCATTATTTATATTTTTTAAACGACAAAGTTAATGTTTTCTTTGTTTCGTCTTTCGCGCAATTCTTAGACGCAATTTTGTTATTTTATTATTTAGCTTTTTAGTCTTTTAAATAGTTTTATTCATTCTCTAATAATTAGAAGTCAAATCGCATTTTTAATTCTTTCGATAACACTTTTTACACTTAAGATATTCTTTATTTACTTGACAAGATACGTTAAATTCGATACAAATTCGACAAGAACGCATTGCGAAAAAAGCGTATTTATAGCGACAATTAATAACGAAATTGCGACGTTGTTTAATAATTAACTTGATTAACATAATAAGAAAGAATAAATGATTTCAAGACGAAAATTCTTAAAGAGAAAAGATAGTGTTACGAATTACGTGCTAATAAGTACTATTCGTTGCGCATCGTTCTTTACGAGATAATTAGAAAAAAAAATCTATTAACAAAATTAAGATAATTAAGATAACTTAATTCTTAAGCATCTTAAATTTCGAATTAAGATAATTAAAATAATTAAGATTTTAAATATCTTAAATATCTTAAATCTTAAATGATAAAAAAGTATATAGCTTTCGAACGCGACTTTTTTATGAATTGTATTTAACTTATTTTAAGTCTTTACTTATTGTTACTCTAATTTATTGAATTATCTATGAAAATTTATTAAACATAAGATTGTCTATAATTGCAATTCTTGTTATTAAATGATTGCTTACATTGCTTGAAGACGTCTACAAATCTCTTTAATAACATAATTCGCTCTAATATCTTTTACGAAAGTACTAGCGTAACAAATTGTTACAAGTCTAGCTCAAAATAGCGTGATATATAGTTTACGACGCAACATGTAGCACGAAGTACGACTATCTATAGATTTGACAACTTGATAGACGAACAATGTTCGACATGTTTGTCAACGAATTAAGCGAACAATGTTTGACATGTTCGCTAACAAGTTAAGCGAACAATGTTTAACATGTTCGCTAGCGAACTAAACGAACAAAGAAAAATCTCTTTAGTATATAGATTCTTGAACACGATTTTCTTATAAATTGTATTTAATTTATCTTAAGTTTTAACTTATTGTTACGATTACTAAGTTGCAATCTCTTGTTATCAAGTGATTACTTACATTGTCTAAAGACGCTTACAAATCTTTTTAATAACATAATTTTCTCTAATACTTCTTGCGAAAGTATTAACGTAACACTTTGAACACTTTAAGAATGTCTATATTAAGTCAATGCGTCTCTATCTCGAACATTAGCTTAATAGCATTATGTCAACTCTTTGTTAATGAAGAGCGACAAGATAAGAATTAATAAATCTAACGTCTATTATGAAGATTAAATCGATCTAGAGAACTAACTTATGTAAATAAATATTTATTTTATCTTTTATCTTGTTTTAACGAATAAGAAGACAATTTTCGCATTTACATTTCTTAGAGAAAGAGTTTAATATTAACTCAAGCTAAACTTACGCAAGTATTTAAAGAATTATAACGAAAATTCTTGTGCGATGTTCACGAATTTCGACAATTTTAAAAGAGAGCTTCGAAGAATCTTTAAAACATTTAACGAGAAACAAATTGCGAAAAGAGTAATTTAGCATCTAATTTAACGAATTTTTGCAATAGAGTACGCAACAAGATTTCAAGAGTATGTTAATCTTATTAAGTGAAACGATGTCGCACTTATAATAATGTTTCGACGAGATTTTAAGAACAATCTTAAGAACAAAATTATGCGCGATGACAAATTCATTAACGATATATTTGATTTTATCGAAGTAGTTATCGATCTTGACGACAAACTATATAAGAGAACTATGAAAAAGCGATACGATCAATTTTACGAAAGGGCAAGAATCTTCTTTGAATCAACGATCAAATATTATTTGAGAAAATTTCGTTTTAATCAAAAGTACAATAATCTAGATTATCGCGAGTTTGCATTTATGAAACTAGATTTTATTTAACGACGCAAAGAAAAGAATTTTAGAGAAAAGCAAGATAACAAATTCTAGAAAACGTGCTATTTATGTGGCAAATCGAGTCACTTCGCAAGAGATTATCGATTGCGAAACTTAATAAATCGTCAACACATCAATGCTATGTTAAAAGAGATATTTGATAACTAGAACGACATTAGAAAGTAAATTAACACAAAAGCGAACACTCTTAAGACTAGATCGAACGACGACTACTATCTAGTAGAGAACCCAAATTAGTTATAGAAAGTTCTAGATAAAACATTATTAAACAAGGCATTCGCATCTACGTAGAAAGTTAATTAAACACTTAAGAAGATCATTAAATCTCATAGCTTAACTATTAACTCGAACGAAGAGTATAATTGAAAGAACTTTTACGATTGTATAGAAGACATTACGAAACATCTTGACGCTTTAGCTAGCTTATTAAAGAAGAGATAAATCAATTAAATCGTAAACAAATGCGAGGAAGCGCTAGAAAGCGACGTCACTAAAGAAAAAAACATTCTTGACGAAATCGAATAACAATTAAACAATGTTAGTTTATCTAGATCTCTTTGTATCTAAAAAGAACGAAACTCTTCGTTTATGTATTAATTATCGAAAGCTAAATTATATTACGATCAAAAATCGATATTTACTACTCAATATTAGCGAACTTTAAAATTAATTATTCGAAGCAAAGTATTTTATTAAACTAGATCTACGAGAAGCGTACAATTAAATTAGAATAAAAGTAGAGAAAGAGTAAAAAATAGCTTTTTGCACATGATATAAACTATACGAATACACGATAATGTTGTTCGAGCTCACAAACGTCTCGACAATATGTTAAAAAATAATCAATAATATACTACGACAATATTTGAATCGATTTGTCATAGCATACTTGGACGACATCATAATTTATTCAAAAATCTTGAAAAAACATGTTAGTTATATTTTTAAAGTATTGAAATGTCTAAACAAAAAAAACTTATATCTTAAATCAAAGAAATGCGAATTTTATTAAAAAAAAGTAAACTTTCTTAAATTTGTCGTAAAACGATATGAAGTACGCATGAATCTTAAAAAACTACGAGCAATTAAAGAATAAAAATTATCTATTAATGTTAAAAAAGTACAATTCTTTCTAGATTTCATAAACTACAACAAAAAAATTATTAAGAACTACTTTGTTAATGCGATATTATTAACGAATCTTACGAAAAAAAATACGTCATAAATATAGAAATTCGCAAAAGAGAAATTATTTCAAAATCTTAAACTAAAATGCTTGAAAAAATCAATATTAAAAATGTACGATTTACGACTATTAAATAGAATTGAAATTAACGCATTAAATTTAATTATCGATGCATGCTTCAATTAAGAGCATAAAAACATATAACATTTAATAATATATTTTTCAAGAAAACTTTTGTTAATCGAACAAAATTACGATGTTTACGACAAGAAGCTACTCGCTATTGTAGTCTTCTTAAAGTTCTAAAGAGTATATATCGAAAAATTATTAAAATTGACAATTCTTACAAATCATAAGAATCTTGTGCATTTTATCACTATTAAATAGCTTAACAAAAGATAGATATAATAATTAAAATAACTTAAACAATACAAGTTTAAAATATAATATATTCTAGACAAAAATAATGACAAAGCAAACGCACTTAGCAAAAGAAATGATTATATAGAATCGAAAGAATCGTTTAATTATAATATACTTAAAATTAATAAAGACGAATCATTATTAGCAAACAAATATAAGCTAAATGCTACATTACAAATACTTAGAGATAATATAAAAGAATTTTTAATAAAGAAAGAAAAACTTCAAATATTTATAAACAAAATCGACGAATATATAAGAGAACATTATGATAAATTATTGCAAGAGCATTCGAGAATAATTAAAACTCTTTAACTTTTACTCTAGCATTGTTAGTTCTTATAAATGAGATAAGTTGTCAAAATATACATTAAACGATGTCTTAGTTATTAGCAAAACAAACATGATACATATGCGAGCTATAACGAAATTCAATATTAGAAATTACTTAAATCGTTATAAAATAAAATTACGATAAACTTTATTATTAAGTTGTCTAAGTTGACGAATCTAGCAATTAAGAAAGAATATAATTCGATACTAATAATGATTGACAAACTTATTAAGTACTTATATATTATTGTATGCAAGAAGAAGTTCATAGCAAAACAATTAAGAAACATTATATTAAATCGACTTATACGATATCATAATATACTTAAAGAATTAACTAGTGACAAAGACAAACTCTTTACGTCTAACTATTAGAAAACGCTTCTTTTAATGTTAGATACAAGGCTTCGAATGTTCATTGTCTATTATCTAATTACGAATAATTAAATAGAGCGAACAAATCAAAGTCTAAAGCAATATCTAAGACACTATATTAACAATACTTATAGCAATTAAGTATCGCTTCTATCTATGACACAATTAACACTTAATGCAAAGATTTCGAATATTATTAAGATCATTTTATTCTTCGTTAACTATAGCAAGAAACTTAATCTCTTTAAGAAAGAACGCACGCATTTATTAGCACAATTAGTTATTAAAAGAGTAACAACATTAAAAAAGATATATGACAACATCTTAAGAATGCAAGAAAAGTTAATCAAGTATTAGAACAAAAAACGAAAAACAACATCTTAATTAAAGAAGAAAAATAAAATATATCTTTTTACAAAAAATCTTAAGACAAGAAAGTTAAGCAAGAAATTAAATTATGTCAAAGTCAAATCGTTTCTTGTTAAGAAAACTAAGAGATTAATCAATTACGAACTCGACTTATCTAAAGACGTTAAAGTATTTCTAGTATTTTATATCTTATTGTTAAAATTAACGAATTCAATTACGTCTTTATAGAAAACATTTCGTTACAAAACTTAAGAAAAAAGTAGATACGAAGTGAAAAAAAATTCTAAAGCAACGAGATCAAAGCTATCTTATTAAGTGAAAAAAATATTCTATCTTAGAGAACACGTGAGAATCAAAGAAGAATCTTGATGATTGCTATGATTTTATCTAGCTATTTTATTAACGTTCGAATAATCATTTAGCATAGCGAAAGATAACTAGAAGATAAAAGACAACTTGACAAGAGCATTCGCAACAAGACAATTGAAAGACTTCGAAACATTTAATTCTTTTATTCTTAACAATAAACATTGTGTCTTTCGTTTTGTCTTTGCATCAATTTTCTTCAAATCTTCTTATTTCGTAGCAATCGAATTATGACAATTGTTAACAAAGCTTCATCTTTAGCGATTTTAACAAAAAGATCTTTTCTATTGTGATCAAGAAAAGATCAAGACATGTTTACGTACAATTTGCTCGCACGAACACATTTCAAACATTTTAAACAAGACGAAGAGTCTTTTATGACAATACAAGAACGATCAAAGAGAGAGTAGCGTTCGTAGACAATATTTATTAATATATTGTAACGTTCGATTTCGAATGCGATACAAAGACGACTTTGTTACTAAAAAGACATAATAGACAAAACGATTTGACTTTCGAGACGAAAATCTTTGAGAAAGAAAGATAGTGTTACGAGCCTAGCTCGAAATAGCGTGATATATAGTCTACGACGCAACATGTAGTACGAAGCACAACTATCTATAGACTCGACGACTTGACAAGCGAATAATGCTCGACATGCTCGCCAACGAGTTGAGCGAACAAAGAAGAATCTCTTTAGTATATAGATTCTCGAACACGATTCCCTTATAAATCGTGTTCAATTTATCTTAAGTCTTGACTTATTGTTACGACTACTAAGCTGCAACCCCTTGTTACCAAGTGATTGCTTGCATTGCCTAAAGACGTCTACAAATCTCTCCAATAGCATAACCCTCTCTGATATCCCTTGCGAAAGTACTAGCGTAACACAAATCTTTATTCGAACGTTTAGGATTTCGAGCGTAGTGTGATCGTTGAATTGGGTCGAACACTTTTTTCTTAACTCGACTCACCCTCTTGGACCTCGTAGGGTTGGGTCAGGGTCAAGGCGCGAACCCAACTTCAAGGTCGAGTTTCGTCGAATCAATGTCAAGAACTCAAGCTAACTTCGTCGCGTTAGCATTCGCTTATCTTATCTTATCTTATCTTATCTATGCGCTAACTCGATTGAGCTAGCGCAGGGTCCACGCTAATCGCATATGATTAGCGCGTCACGTGACGTCACGTAATCGAATAAGTTAGGTTGAACACTCGACGCGCATTCTTCGTTCGCCCCACTTTGTTGGACTAGGAAATTTGCCTGACCCCAAGATCAGGATTGGGCGAGTCAACCCGATCGAGTTGAAACTCGACCCGACGATCACACTAATCGAGCGTAATAGACGTTCAGGATTTCCGAGGCATTAATTACGTCAAATAATTTTTCCCAGCTATTTTCCTCAAATTCGACCCACTTGATCAGATATTCTAGCTAAGAGTTCTTTACTCGAAAGTTCAATATATTATTTACTTCTTAGCTAGCTATTTTGTCTACAAATATTGTTGAAAAGAGTATCGAAGATATTTGTTTAGATAAGAAATTATTAGCGACAAGTCGAAGCACATTAATATAAAAGATATTGTAACAAGATTAGTTAGAAGATAATTCTAGCTAATAAGTATAAGAACTAATTGTTATGCTAATCTTGAAGAATTCTTCGAATTTATTAAATATCTTTTTGCTCTTTTGTTGAGTAGCTAAATTTCGAATGTTTAATTATACTTGATTATTTATTGTGTATTTGAAAGCATGTTTTCGATAAACGTTAGCAAATTGTTTCTACAATATCTAAGCTAAGATTATTTGTTTCTATAGAATGTTATTAATTCGATTTATTTTCTAAACAAATAAGTTTGCATTAATTCGATTCGAATATTTAATAACATTTGCGAGAATTTTCTTTGATTTTATTTCTATCCGAGAATGCTATTCGAAATTAGCTAGAAATAAGATGCATTAAGTAGTTTCGAAAAAGTAAGTGTTGATAACAAACTTAGCGAAAGATAGTTAGGTAGCCTAGTTGTCCTAAAGAAAGACTATAAAGACTCGGAGATATTGTTTCAGAATAGCGTTAAAATTCTTGATTTAACTATTTGTTTCCAAGTAAAACGCAATTAATAGTTGGGCTTGAATCTTTAACCGACGTTTACACAATTCGTTCTAGAAATGACTAACAAACTAGGTTTCACGATCTAAAGTAATGAAGTTGAGAAGATCATAATGTTTTTATATCGATCGATAGAAGGCCCTAGCTGTGTCCAAGATGGTAATTCCTATCATGGATTCATAATGTACTTGTTTAGACAATCTATCTACTATAACCATAATGTTTGTTACCAAGTTTTCGTTTAGATCTTTGCTTTCGAGTAGTTCTACAACAAAATCTATAGCTATGTCTTTCTAGCGTCGATTGAGTACGTCAAGAGGCTTCAACGTCTTCTAATATTTCTCTCGAGAGACTTTAACGCGTAAACATAAGTGACAATTTCGTACGAAGCGAGCTATTGAGTCGAACATTTTAGACTAGTAGTAGTAGCGACTAAGGATTTTGTAACTCTTGACTCTATTCGAGTGATCTACAACGAAAGTGTTATAACATAGCTAAATAATTCGAAGACGTAGCTCTTTATTCTCGAAAACTAATAGCTAATTTCGATAGTAAACTCGATTGTTTTGTAGTCGACATTCTGCTAATAAGAACTCTTTTAACTTCTATTGTTCGAATCTTAGCGCAATTATCACTGTTTAAGCTTATTTATTGTTGAAATAAGCTATTATTATCTAATTCCTTAGTGCGTTAATAAGCATTTCCTCGAAGACTTCGAACTTATCTGAAATTATTAATTTCTCGAAGTTATTTAATTTAACTTTCAAGTCGCTATTGTTAAGAATATTAGTTAATATTTAAATCTAAAGATTCTTTGCTTCAAGCATAATTTGTCACTAATATTCTCGACAACTATTCTTCTTTGTTAAGAAAAGATCTTCTAATTATCGCGTAAGAGCGTTTGCTTAAGTGTTTAATTTATCGAGACAATAAGTAATCTAAAAGTTAAATTGTAATAGAAATTCTAACTATCTAACTTGTCTTCGACCAAGCAACTTAATTAATATAAAATACTTTAGGTTTTTATAATTCGAAACTATCTTTACAAAGTTTAAAGTTTCTTTCAATTCGAGTCTTTATTCTTTAAATGCTCTAATAATAACTAGTAATTTCTTGTCGTAAATTTTGTAGTTACATTTTGCAAAAAGTATTTTAAACAAGAAATAAATTACAAGTCGCAATTACTAATTAGAGAAATCTTATAATCGTAGAAACGTCGTTCGAGTAGGATATTAGCTAGTTCGCGAGAGAAAACGTTTAGAAAGTTGTGATGTTCGAGAGGTAATAGCGTAGCGAGATCAATTGTAGACTTAATCTACAGAGCTTTGTCAATATCTCGCATAGATATCGCATATATTTTATAATTTCTTTTTCGAGCTAGACAAAGAAAAGAAGCGATATCTATTGCGTAGACTTTTAGAGATTTCGAGAACAAGCGCAACGATTCGACTAGTATTGACATAGTCAAGGCCGAAGCTTTAGAAACAAAAATAGGGTCAATAACAAGATTCTAGTTAATCTATAATTCAAAGATAAGCTGGTTATAACTTAAATCGATAACTGCTTTATAAATTTTTAACCAGGGAAGACCTAGTACAACAGGGAACTGCGGAAGCTAAGTAACGTAAAAAAGCGTTTCTTCACACTTCCTCTCAGAGACCCGAAATTTAGCCTTAACATAGTAAGTGATTGGTCCGAACACGACTGCGTTGCTGTCAAAACTATAAAGGAAACAAGATTTAGACAAGGAAAAACAGGGAAGATTATGTTGTTGCGCGAAGAAGTTATCAATAAATGCATGATCGGTAGCTTCGATATTAATTAAAACAGGAAGATAAACAGTAATTTTATTGTTTTCTAAGTTACTTGAAAGTATTAGATAATTATTGTTTATCTCTTTTTCTAATTGATGAACCGAATGTACGAAGAGTGCAGAGATTGTAAGATCGTTCGAATGTCTCTGTGAGCGACAAGACGCAGAGACTAGGCTTTTTCCGTCGAAGGGTAGCTACCGGGAACGAGGGTCGTGGAAGTCGCGAGAGCTGCAGAGGTGGTAGGGGCCGCGGGGTTGACGAAAGAGGCTGCTCGCAGCTGAACCTTGGGCTTGTTGATGCAGTTCGAGGCTTGATGTCCCGGTTGACCACAGTACAGGCACAGATAATTGTTCATGCGATATTGTCGTTCTTCAGGGGTTAATGGGCCTCGTTTCTTCATGTTGGCGGCTGAAAGGTCCATAGGATCCCCGGAACTGGGGGTGGTTACCACTGTGGTTGTGGGGGTTACCGAGGTCTTGGCCGAGTATGGGGAGGACGATTGCCCCCCAATGGGCGTGGTAGGGAAGACTTGGGGCTTAGGAGTGTACAGAAGGGAGGCACGGTAACGGTTGTTCAGCTGTTGACACTTGGTAATCAACTGATTATAGGTAAGGCTGCTGACATCCACGTAAATCAACAGGGTTTTAAGCTCGTTGAACAGTCCATTCTCTAGGTTGAACTTCGGGCTAAGAACATCGTAGCCCGTGGCATCGATATGCTGCTGAAAGTCGGAGAGATATTCCGTAAAGGTTCGATTCTTTATCTTCAACCCTGAAATATAACGCTGCGCAGTACCCTGTTTATTCGGGTCATCGTAGGACTGCTTTAATAACACGATCAACTGTTTTACTGTGTTTAGCTTGTCATGCTGAGCTGTTAATTGCGGTAGAATCTGAGTTGAAGCGTTGCCAGTCAATCGAGTAAAGGCGTACGCAAGGCGTGCATCGGTGATAGAATAACGATCGACGTTGACTCTAAGCTTAGTTTCTAGGGCGAAGATAAACTGATGCAATTTATCTTCTCGTTCCCCAGCGTAGAGTTCCGGATCCGGAAGCTTTTCGAATCTAGGATTATCGTGAACAGAGTTCTTCAGATCTTGATAAACTTTTAACAAGGTATTCTTGCTACTTATAGCTTCGTTCAAGACCTCTTGAGTCATGTTTAGCTCTCGTCGATAATTTGACAGTTCTTGATCGATCGATGTAGCCCAGATAGTGTAATAAGTAACGATGTCGCGAGACCAGACTTGATGTTGGATCAGGAAATTATATTATTCTTCGGGTTGTTCCTTGTAACGTTTCAGAAACTGCTAAGTATTAATAAATTTATAAGCAATAAGAGCTCGAGATTTCTCAGGTGTATTAATAGAGAATTTTATGTTTATTGAGCAAGATGCAACGTAATGTCACGGACTAGATATAGGGAGAATTTCGTACTTTATTTCTAGAAACTAGGATTATAATACAAGATATTGCACAAAGAGAAAAGAAAGAAAAAGCAAAAGATTAAAAGATTTTATATTTATAAATTCTTTGTAATATATAAACTTGTATCTTTGTTATATTTCTTTGTAACACTTACGTCAATATTCTTAATTAATATTTCTTTTGTGTTTAAAGACCAATCTAATTGTTAATCTAATTTAATCTACAAATCTTGTCTAGATCTTGTCTAGATCTTGCTTAGATCTTGTCTAGATTTTGCTTAGATCTTGTCTAGATCTTATCTAGATCTTGTTTAGATCTTAATCTAATCTAACAATATTGCAATTGTAATAGTAATAGTAACAACTTAATATTTTTATTTGCTAATTTCGCAAGTTAATCTAATATTGTCTTAATGTAGATTGTTAATCTCTATTACAAAGCTAACTTTTAATCTAAGAAATTTAAGAAACTTATTAAGCAATTAGCTAAAGATTAAATCGACGAAAACAAGTAGCATATATAGATTCTTCTTTATTCTATATCTAGAGTTCTAATTGAAACAAGATCTTTCAAATAGCTATAAACGATTTATCGATATTATTACACAAATTTTTAAGCTAATTAATCGAAAAATTACTTAGATTTTTCGAGAACAAGTGCTTCTTTTTGTTTAATTTTTCCCATATATAAAGATCTATTACGAACGTGCTAAGTTAGGAAATAGTATTGCGTTCGCGTTTGTTGCATTATGCAAAAGATACAATTCTTAGTCGAAAGACTAAGACGCTATTCTACTATATATGCTATTACGCGCGCGCAGTATACGCACGTAACATTATTCTCGTTTCTAACAAGCTACATCTCGAAGCTTAGCTTATTAGCTAGAAAGACAACGTAATATATATATATAGAATACTCTTAGTTACAACGAACTAGAGCAAGTTATAGTCGAAACTATAAGCTAATAAGTTCTTGTCGAACGCGTAGTTGCAAACTCGAACTTAGAATCTAAATAACAGATTAACTAAGAATTATGTTACAAACGTGTTAAGCTAGAAAATAGTATTGCGTTTGCGTTCGCTACACTATACAAAAGACACAATTCTTAGTCGAGAGACTAAGACGCTATTTTACTATATATGTTGTTATATGCGCGCAACATACGTATATACTAGTAAAAAGATTATTTGCGTTAATTTTAAGTTGTATCTGCAACACTTTTATTACAATTTTAAGTCTTTTATCTTAACTTGTGTTAGCAATGTCTAATTACAAAAGATAACAACTTTTACAAATATATATCGATAGTTTCTCTTTGTATTTCTTGTTTTACTTTGTTCGCTTTATATTATTGAGTCGATAAGAGATTATTTTTTCTTTAAATTATTTGCAGAGTAAATTGATTAGAATTTTCAAAGAAGTTATTAACTATTGTTTTAGTAAACTTAATGTTATAATTTAAAGAATCTAAGTACAAACAGAAGCTAAATTAAACGTTAGAAGCTTTTGACTCTTCGTAAGACTTTAGTTCTAATACTCTCTCTTAAGAAGTTAAAATTGAAGTCTTAAATCGAAGGAACAAAGATAAAAATCTAAACATCTGCGTTAATTGAAGATTTGCTTCAATTTATGTTAAAGTTCTGCTATTATTACAAGTTAACTATAAACTATGTAGATCTACTTTAAAAGATCGAACTTGTTAAATAATCTCGAGTTAATTAATAAAAAAAGATCGAAGTTAACTAATAACGTCGACGTTAAGTTATCGAATGCAATCTTCTTCGAGATTTAATTAATAATCGAAAGCGAACTTTTAGAGTTTATAAAAGATACTATCGACAAATTTTGCTTCTTCTAATTTGCTATTAAATCGATCAAAGAAAGAGAGTAACTTCGATTAAGATTAATTTTATCTTTTAGTTTTATTAATTTTGTAGAAACAATAAGATCGAATGTCTCGAACATTAACAAGTTTATTATTTTATTAATATATTTGTAAGAACTTTTCTTGTTTAGAAGATTACAATAATGCTTTAGCTTAACACTCTCGTCGAGAAAAGTCTTTATATTTAGAGAAGACTAACGTGTTAAACAACGTCTTTTGATCGAATTGAGCTTGATGCGCTTAACGCAATATATATCTTGACAATAACACTAAAGATCTTAAATCGAGTCGAAAGAAAGTATATAGCGTAAATTAGAATATAGAACTATCTTGCTTTTACTCGCTTTTATAAATCGATTATATTTATCTTCTAAATATTAAAATTGTTTTTGCAGATACTCTTTCTAGCTTTATTTAACAAAGAACTAATAAAAACGTTTCGTTAATAAGAGCTTTAAATTAAAGAGATAGAAGAGACATTGCTTAGCAATAGCAAGAATTCGACGAAAGACAAGTATATTCGCATTTGATAAACTCTAACTTTAGTCCTAGATGTATCTAGATCTACTATAACAAAAGTCGCAATTTTGTGTTATTTATGTTTGAGCTTTTCGCGAGATCAAGGTTAGATTTGATAGATCTTGTATTACTTGCAGGAATCTAGAAGTCTAAGTCAAGCTTTGCGAGAGACGATCTTGACTAGACTAATCGTCGGGTCGAATTATGATATCACCCCTCTAGCTCGACTCGACGCCAAGATTGGGTCGTGACGATTTTTTGGAATCGAATCGCTCAAAGTAGTTTAGCGCGAAGCGCGCTAAACTACTTATAGTAATCGACTAAACTACTTTGAGCGATTCGATTCTTCGAATTTTTTTTGACCCAAGTCTTGGCATTTGCACGTGACATTTCCGGGCCAGCGCGACCAGTCTAATCTTGACATCTCTCAATATTGCGCTCGTAGATACGTTTGTTCTATATAGTAATTATAATTTGCCTATATAAGATGCGCACACATTCTCTTAATCTATTAGATTTGTCTCAAAAGTAAAGTTTGTTCGAATCGACAAAATTTAACATTTAAATCGAAAAATATAGTAATTTGACTTAATTGTGCAACTAGCGAGCAACTGCAAACGTTCGTGTGTATTGCAAATATCAAAACTTTATATGTTAAAACGTAGTCTAACTCGATAGAGATTTCGCAACTTTGTCAAATATAAAGAAAATAAAACAAGCTCTTCGAGCAAATTCTATCTCGACAATACTAATTTAAGTACGTAGAGTAGATAGATCTATAAAATCTGCAAGATCTTGTAAATATCTTGATTTCTATTAGCTCGATCTATCTCTCAAAACACGAATATAAGTTGTATTGCACTAAAAGCATCTCGAGATTAATAAGATAATATTAACAATGCTCGAACTATTCGACTCTATTAATAATCTACTCGTCGCACTATAAATAGAGCTCGACAAAGTTATATTTTCTTTCAAAATTGCTCTTGTAACAACGATAAATATATTTCTATCTATTGCTAATATTGATGCTATAGAATTAAAGAATTTTTAGTTAGCTAGTTTACAACAACCAAATATTTGGGAAATGAAAAAGAAGAAGTAAACAAATCGATCTATATCTCTTGTATATTAAAATATAGAACAATAATTATTTTTAGATTGCAAGCTTGAACGATAGACTATTCGCGAATTTTCTTCGCACAATATAATTATGTTCTAAAATGTATTACGATTCTGCGCACTACAAAGAAGTACGTTAAGAAAGAGCAAAGATGCTAGTTGATTATATAACAAATCTAAACAACAAGTTCGATTAAAGTAGCTTGACAAACTCGCGATTTAAAATTATGCTTTATTCTTTGTATTTAATACAATCTTGCATAATTAAATCTACTATTATTTGCTAAGCTTCTCGAACACAAGCTAGTGTTTTTGTTAATACAATTTCTCTCGTCGAGTTTAAGTTGACTAAGCTTTATCTTCTAACGTAATGCTTCGAAGCTTCTTTCTTAACATTTCGATCTTCTTGTTAATAAAGACAAAGTCGACACAACTATTTAGATTAGATTGATCGTCGATTTGGTTTTCGATTCCAACTTCTAGAATCGACTCGAATCGACGATTCAACTTTAGGAATCAAATCGCCAAGAATGTCAAGAATACTAAAAATAGTATAAATTAAGTTTAAATTTAGATTTTTTATTAATTACTAGATAATGCTTAGTAGTAATGCATTTATAAAAAGAAATTTCTAATATATTTATTAATTAATTTAAATAGATTAACTATTTCTATTAAATTATTAATTAATTGTTACTAAAAATAATTAAATTATTACTAAAAATAATAAAATTTACTAAAAATAGTAGTCTTAACAATTCGATTCGATTTTTCGATTTGATTTTTAGTTCAACTTTTGGAATCGAATCGAATTGTCGATTTCAACTTTAGAAATCGAATTGTCAAGACTTTCGATTCGATTCGAATTAAATCGTCATAATTCGATTCGATTTCTTGAATCGAACTCGATTTCCCAAATCGATACGATCAATCTAATTTAGATTAACTTTTACTTTTGCAAATAGCAATTGCAACAACTATGAATAATAATAAAATAATAACTTGCGAAATTCTTTATATTTTAGTAACTTGTTATCTTGTTTATAGTGCTTAATTTAGACGTGTATAAGTTAAAGAGAATATTTGCATTGTTATAATTAACAAATTTTATTCTTTTAGCAATCGAGTAACTATTATCTTTAGTAGATTTAGCGTGTCTTATTGACATAATCTTATTTAGAAGTACTTATTATTTAATTTGACAAGAGCTTCTCTTCGAATACTATATATTTTAATATTTTTCTCGTACTTGATTTGATGTCTCAAATTTATTATTCGATTGCTAAAGAAGCTCGTTCTATAGATCTTTCCTATAAGTTTATTTGCAAATATCATTTGAAAAAAAGATATATAAAGCATATTCTTCTTGCTTCAAAGATAGTGCAAGAACTTATTCGCAAATAAGAAAATTGTCTCGATCTTTTCGAAAGACTTATATTTCTAAAAGACGTAATTCGCTAGAGCAATTACTAACAAAGATAGTACTAGATTTGCAAATAGCAATCTTATATTCTTATATATACTATGTTGTAATCTAGAATTATATTGGAACAATTAGTAAGAATTGTCTCTAATTATAATTCTAAAGCTTTAAATAGTAAAGCAATCTTTTGTGTAATATTTATAAAAAGTCTTTTGCGTTTCTTGTAACTCGTATATTAATCTTTATCTCTTCTTTTTTATTCTTAAATACGATGAAGTCGATTGTTTAGTTGCAACGTAAACGCAATACTTAATAACTTTCTTAATTGACAATATCTCAAAGAATTACTTTACTTATCTTGTATAGTAGTTTATAACTAAAGTCTTTGCGCATGTTAGATTTAAAATACTTGCTTACTTATGTTAACAAGTAGATAAACAACATATAGATAACATAATTCTATATAAGAATTTGTTTATATCTATATTAATGTCAATCTTTCTATTATATATGCTCGATAACAATAACAAAGTAGTTTACTATTATAAAGTGTTAAGTTCGTTAAGTTGTTAAAAGATTAAACTTCTCGCGTAGCTCGATTTATATATACTAGTAAAATTATTAAATCTTGCGAACAAGAAGAAAGAACAAAGCGAAGCTCTAGATACGAGCAAAATAAATAGATTTCAATATCTCAAAAAATATTTTATTGTTACTAGGCTATCGCTTTTAATCGACGCTTAAGTCTATTTACTTCTAAAACATAATATATATAGACAATTTCTTCTTATTAATATTGCAATTACGTACAATACTCTCTATAAAGTACTTTGTCGTTTTTATATTGTAAGAATTAACATTAGAGTTTCTTCTAACGTATCTAGTCTATTGAGACAAGACATTGTTAGTAAGAGTTGTACAATATTTCGAAATAATAAGAAAAGACATAAAAACTTACTTATCTTAGAGAATTAGCATTTAATTATAGTTAATTTTAATACTAAACTCGAGATACTTGAATATCTTATCGCTATTAATATTGGCCTCGATCAAGAACTTTAAATTATTTGTTTTCGCATTATTAAAGAATTGCGTTGCAATTCTCTTTTTCTATATGATTGAAATCAAGGTCGAGGCGAGAATTATAGCAAGACAAGAATGCCCTAACTACTAAGACGTATAGAGCGAAGAGAGGAAGAGGTCGTGATATGTAAAGTGAATATAAGACTACAAGGTATATAATGGAGTATTTGATACATAGATAGGTTATTGCAGGCCACAAGATAAGTAGAAGTAAAGGAAAAGAACAAGAGCGAAAGAGCAAGAGGGCAAGAGCAAAAGATAACATAATGGGCAGTCGATGAAGTTATAATCGACTCCTCTAATTAGCATCCAAAACAGGTTGACTGGACGCTTTCGTTTAAACTTGCAAGAACGCAATAAAAGCTAAAGAGTAGAAAGCGATTGAGGGGGAGCACGGGGGAGCAACGAGGGAGCATGAGAGAGCAGCGAGGGAGCATGGGAGAGCATCGAGGGAGCAGATGGACGAAACGGTCGTTAGCGGGGGAGCAAAGCGGCGAGGCCTAAGTCAGCCAGCGGTCACGTGTTGGCCTAGGTTCGGGGATACTATATATGAATATACATATAATTTCCCAGAGCCCGATCCACCACGTGATCGTTGGCTGACTCGCTTTGCGCGCGTGCTAAGGCCCGTTTCGTCCATCGGCTCTTGTTACCCACACAGAACGAGGGTAAGACGCCAAAGATTTCCGTGCATGGGACACCTTTGCCGTCCACTGAATCGCCTGTCAAAGTGTACATAAAGCTACTGACCCCCGCGATCCATTTGGGCAGTTATAGCAATCCGCAATTGCGTGCAAGATAAGAAGTGCTTCACCTGCGTCAAAGGCGTTGCCTTTTGGCTGCCTCGTTATTGCCTTTGCAGCCTCGCTGACTCTATTTCTAATCCGTGACCAAAGATACATCAACACTCTCCCAAGCTTGGTCAAGGATTACCGAAACGGGTCTCAGGTAATTGTACAGATCTTATCCAGTGTCTTGTCGATGGCACAAGTGCTGATTGTCTGCTCGTTGCTCAACTTTGCTGCTCGCATCAAGCTTTTTGAGTCATCGACATCTATCGGCAATTTCAGCTTCTGGTCAGCCTTGTCAAATCCACGTTTCGATACAACTCTACCATCGACACAACTCCTTTTTGTTACGTTGACGCTGGCACTTGGTACAGGACTGGGAGCGCTGTGGACTGGATCACTTACGCCATTGCCTTCAACGGCTTCCAGGAATGATGGAAAGGTATGGATACCGTTCTTCAACTCATCTACCACGCCAAGCATGTATCCACGACCATCCGATGGTGCAATTATAATACAATACAGCCTTTCGGAAACTCCAGATCCAAAAGGGCCAGAGTATCCTCCGCTGGACAACTGTATAGTCCTGAACAAGCTTGGCAACCTCATCATGACAGCCTCTACCGCAACAAGCGTCACCAGCCCGCGGCAACACCCCAAGATAGACAACAGTATCTGGACTTATAGGGGTCGTTCGTATGGCAAAGGCTCTTCGACGAATCAATTCCCTGTTTTAATACTACGGAAAAGTCGGCAGACCAAGGCTTTTCGTACCTAGAGTCTGGTTACAATACCAACGTTTCCTGTCGCAAGCAAGCAAATGTCATATTTCCATTCGAAGAATACAATGACGGTGGAGATGGACAGTTGAGCTTATGGACTCCCCAGGTTGTTATGCTGGACTCAGGAAACGTTTCAATCCCACGCTTCGATGTGGCTAGCCCAGTCTTTAACGGAGTCAACTCGCATCCATTCGGCTATTTCGTATGGATAGCCTTCTCCGACAAGGGCGTATACTATTTAGCCACTGCCTCCCAACCCGATTCTTGGTCGGGTGGTCCCGACAACATATTATGCACAATTGAGTTTGCGCCAATGACCTTTCGCACCAAAGTTTCAGCAGTTGATCAGTTGATCACGGTCACTCCTCTGGAAAGAATAGATGACTTTAACCAGACTGGTAATATCACGGACGCAATCATTTTGGAGCTCGATCTCTTGTCACGAGCAAGCTCCTCCTCTCTGACCTTCGCGTCTCTTTACTACGCTATCAAAAACAACTGGCAAGCAGCCAAGGTCGTTTATAGTGCAAGCAACGATACAGCTTGGGAGCTCTCGTTGCAAGATACGATCATCGAAGTAGTAGACGACCTCCTGACTTATCGGGGAATTCTCGCTGTTAGCCGTGGAGATGGTGAACGTGCTCCTCAATCTGTGCAAAGACACTTCACAGCTATCAAGATCGGCCAGACTGCGTATCACGTAGCACAGCTTGTCATTAACATCGTTCTGTGCACATTTTATCTATACGAAGCAAGCCGAACGCGATACTGGAAGCACTTACCGGATTTCGACTTCCTCGACACCAAGGCGCTAACGCTAGCTGCCCTGGGTCCAGAGAAGTCGAACGAGCACGCTTCTACAACGTCCCCATCGCGTCCATCTTCTAAACGAGGTAAAAATTACCCCACAAAGCTGGTAGCATTCTACGACGAAGAGCCGAGACCAAGACTTCGTTACCTCAGTGCTCCAGCAGAACGTCAGCAGACCACCTTCGCAGACGAACAGTCACTGCATCCGCTCAGAGATCTTGGTTCATCTCGAGATAGTGACATTGCAATGCAAGATCGTGATGGTATAGACCTCTTGGACGTGGATCTGAGGCCTCTGCTCGTGGACTCTTAGTTTGCTCGAGGCAGTTGAGTTGTAGGTGCCACACTGAGGCCTCTGCTCGTGGACTCTTAGTTTGCTCGAGGCAGTCGAGCAGCAGGGTGCCACATAGAGACATATCAGAAAACTCAAGTATTCACACCCAGCAAACGCTTTCCAGCATATCTACTGTGCATCTTCTATTGTATGTTCTTGCCATTCCAATACGTTATTTGGCAATGAAGTGACCGAAAGAGCTGATTCGGTTGGAAGTGGAAGCAGGTACCCGGGCGACAGATTCTGGGAAATTAGGTATAATAACCCGAACACAGCCAGCAAGTCTAAGGTATATGGGTATTATTCTAAGTTACTAGGTTGACGCCTCGTGTTAATTATTACTCTTCCTTGCTGAGAATCTCCCTTGTCCCCTATGGACGATATTCAATTGGTGGTGATAGTGGCTGTGATTGAGAGTAGTAACTTTCCAAGATGTATGATATAATAAAATCCACTGGACGCTTGAAGATCGATGTCTGCGATCGAGGATACTATAGCGCTCGTACTTGCGTAAGATCAGACTTCGAATGGGCACCTCTGCGGCATGGAAGCTTGCTTTTCCAACGTCGCCTGATCACGTGATATTATCCTCCCCAACCTCCTCGCCGTTGGACCTCTTAACGTACCCAGCCATTTTCTTACCGCTGTCGCTTACCCCATGGCAAAAAAGCCACGTATGGCCATACTTGTGATTGAGCTTCATGCGACGCATAACCAACGACGCGCAGACTGTCGGACTTCAAGTAAGAGGGAGACAAATAGTAATGCAGGTTGGGAATGTACGAAGCAAATGTAGAGGAGAAAGACAGGCATCGCCGCACTGCAGGATGTTGTCGATATCGTAAGTGCGATACTTGGAAAAATTCTTCCAATTTGGCCGTCAGGTTAGGTCGGCGCGCGAGGAGGCTTAGTGCAGCGTAAGGGTTAGGTTCGGGGTACTCCGCAGGATAAGTCCTTTGCCACATGTTTGCCGCCCCTCAGCCACTCGCTAAGTTTTCACTATTTGTTTCGGCTATCGAATCCTTGCAAGTCCAAACGAGAACATTGATGCAGCTTGGATAGGATGCTGATCCAAGAGCTCCATATATGGCTGTACCGACACATGCATATCAAATACGTACACTTGCATTGCTGTTTCAAAATAGCATAACAAACGAAAACGAGGTAATAACACCAAATCCTTTGGAAGAATGGGGAAGGAGGAACGGAATCTTTTTTGGATGGCGTGCGTTGAAGAATTGAGTAATTGTTGCGAGCAGAATATTATATAGCGAAGTCAGGGAACCGGAGGTCCCCAGGCAGGTCAGAGCCTGCTTCTCGGACAGTAATACCACATGCATGAGAAGAAGGGGAAAGTACAGGAAAACCCTTGCATATGCTCATATCCCATTGGTCTCGTCGTTGTCATCCATCATGTCAGTCGTGGTGTTGGTACATTTTTCCTTTCGTCGTTGAGATCGTAAGGTCGTGAAGTGCATGAAGTAATTAGAGGTTTGTCGTGTTGTAGAGGTCATGGTATGAAAACGGATGATCGGTTGAGAGGAGTGAAGTGTGTGTCTTCAATGCGCTGGCAGGAGTGGGCTCACTTATCAGGGCAGACGCCCAACACCTTAAGGTAGCCCCTGAGAAGTGAACCCTGCCGGCGCATGGGATAATCCGTGCCTTTGGTACGTATAATGAGCGGACGGGTAGAGGTTGTTGAGACCTGACCTGTGTGCAAACATTCCCGGTTACTAAGAGACATGCGGTAGTGGCATATGTTTGTCGATGTTCGCCTCTGGAGACGAAGGTTGGCGTTTTTAGTGTTCACGATCTGTGCTTGCCCTTAGTCTTCCGCGTGCGCTTTCCTGTCACTTGAGACTCATCGCTGTTTGTAGATTCGATATCAACTTGACTTCTGGTCCTTTTGTTCGAGCCATTGGATAGCTGCGAATACAGTTGGGAGTTGTCTGTCTTCTGTGAGATTTGTCCATTTGTTGACTCTTCGTCGAATGTTTGCGTAGCTGAGGCTATTTGTGCATTGCGTAACTGTTGGGCAAGGGGCGAGGAGTTTGCGCATTTCGATACAGCCCTGCTGCTACGTGGCGTGTTCCTGGAAGTCCTGGGAGACGGCTGCCCGTGACGATAGAAGCCAACCTTCATCCTCGCCTGATAAGCCACGGAGCTCTCATCCAATTTCTTCAAAAGGTCGTTTGTAGCAGCACTTAGACAGACACTGAGCTCATCTACCGCGTACTTGAGCATCCTGCTAAAAACCTCAATGACTCTCTCTCGCGTGAATCCGTCTTCTCCCGTAAGCCTGGCCCATTCCCTGTATTCGAAATTCAGGCGATACTCCGGTCGATCCCACATTACAAGTTCGAAACGTCTCGCATCTCGCGGTAATTCAATTGCCCTATGGATGCGGATGAGGATCCCTTGGGTGTTCGCGACTACAGAGAAAAATCTAATCTTGTCGAAGAAGGTCTGCTTATGTGTGGGGCCCGCATCCTGGAAGAATTCGTAAAAGTTGTTCAAGGCTTGGCTTGCGTTATTGAGAGACTGATACAAGGCTTTCGGGTCTTCGAGTGAGGTGACGGCGTTCTTCGCCTCCACCGCTAAAAAATGGAAGATCCTCGAGTCTCCTGAATTCTGATTCTCGAAGCACGCAAGTTCCTTGGTTGCATCTGGTAGACTTCTCCACAGGCTATCCTTGATTACTGCCTTCCTGTTGAAGCATACTGCAAGATCAGGCTTCGGTTGGGTAAGAAGCTTCTCGTCGGCATTGCAGAGCGCTCGACTTGGCATCGGCAAACAGGTCCATGGCTCCTCTGCACTGAAATCGAGTAGCGGCTCCACGTCGACCTCCTTCTCATAGATCAAGAAATGTCGGGCAATGAGGCTGGCCATCAATGTTCTCTGGAAGATAGCCTCACTTGAGTTTGGGCTTAGCTTGGCTTTATCTCGTAGCCACAGATCTTCGCAGAATTGTTTTTGCTCGGCTGTTTCCCCCAAAAACCCTTTCAAGCTGAAAGACTTGATTTCTTCGCTACGCGAGTCGATTGATTTGCGCGGGTCAGTTTCAACGTTCCTCTGCGTGAGACCCTTCTTGAATTCCCCTTGAGATTCAGGGCCAATTCTAGCCATTTTTATCGCCAAAGCCGGGTTGTCCATGATTGCTGCGATGATGTGTGAAGCAATCTCGTCTAGAGGAGGCAGATATCCGTACTTATAATTGAAATCCTCTCGCGGGTCAGTATAAGTCGTTCCAGAAGTATCTTTTTGTATTTAGTCAAATCCAAGAAGCTTGTTGAATACTTACAGGTAGGTTCTTCGTCACGAGTGGCTTGTACTTCTTCTAGCCTCAGCGAAAGTTCTTCAAGTGCTTCTCGTGATGGAACTTGATGATGGTATATAGATATAGATCCCTCACGGCGACCGCGTCGGCCAGATCCGTCACCAGGAACCAATTCTGGAGAAGAACCAGAAGCGAGATCAGAAGACTTCACCTTCCCTTTCGCGGTCTTCTTGGTCGGTTTCCCTGCTGTTGGGCCGGACTTCTTCGTTTCTCCTCTCTTGGCGCCCTTTCGAGGAGGTTGAACTTGAGAGGTAGGATCCTGTTCGGACAGCTTGTTGGATTTAGCCGTCGGCTCTCGCTGATGCTTGGAGACTGTCGTAGGTTTGCTGCTTCTGGAAATCTGGCGGTCTTTTCGACTTTCTCGAACTGTCGGTTTCCCCTTCTTTGTCGGAGGCTTGGCCAGAGCAGTATCTCCTTCCGAATCAGGGACAGTGGTAGCACCAGGGCGTGAATGCGTCGAAGTTTTCGATCCTTGTGCTGGCTCACGAGATAGCCGCGGGCTCAGTTGGTCTTTCTCCTTTGAATGCGGCGCTGATTTTGTGGCACGGAGCCTCGTCGAGCGTCGAGGACCACTCGCTACAGGCGCGTCCTCCTGGGGCTATGGAAAATTGTGAGATAATGTTACTATCTTGGAACAATAAAATCACAAACATTCATGCATTTCGAAGGGTATTGCAAGACCTACATCCTTATCAGTCTGTCTCACAGCCGGTTGACTGCGCTTCCGGGCTCTCGAAGGCTCTGTAGCGACTTTCGCTCCCTTTCCGCCTCGAGGCATGAGAAGCAGATTCTCTAAGCGTCACCAGGGGAAATGGAGAGGAACGCAATGCGATGAAATAGGCACCAGTTATAAGTATTGCAAGGCAGCACTCGGCGATCTTCTGCTAGTCGCGATGGCGGTGTGGTGGTACAAGAGTACAGCACGGAGAGAGTAGTCACGGCGATAAATAACAACAGCGTATGACGGCGGAGCTCACAGAGCCCAATTGCAGTGAGCGCATAGAGCTCAATGGGTGTAGTGGCATTGGGCGGGAGATGAAAGGTCGTCGTAGGGATGGAGCGTGCCGGGGAATGCAACCAATAATTGAGTCAGGCGTGCAGGAAGGACGGATTGAGAAGGAGGGGAAGGTGCGCGGTCCGGGGCGTGGCGCATAGAGTCGCATACTGAGAGGATCCAAGATTCTGCTCGGTGCCCATCTGCATCAGCTTCATCTGCATCAAGAGCATTGGCCCCAGTAGGAAAACCGAACTAAATTGAAAGCTTTTTCGAAAGTAAGTAGAAGTAAATGCTTCAATGAAGAGGCGGAACGGGACGGCGGGAATGCCAAACTCAATGATCAATCACGCTACTCGCCTTGATCAGGAAGTGCAACTACACTTAGCGCTTTCATGTTGCTTGCCCGTGCTTGGCATTGCATTTAGATCCCCACCCCCAACTTTTGTCGAAATCACTTCTAATTGATTTTATCAACTTTTCCATTTCTTGATTTGATTAATCAAAAATCTTCCATATAAAACTTCGACACTTGGCGCTTTGTTAAATCTTTTTGTTAGTAAAATTTGATAAAGAATTGAAGCTGTTGTAGTTGTTGCAAAATTTATGTAATTGAGACAAGTTTAAACGAATCTTGTTCTACAATTGCGATCCGAAACGCGAAATCTACGCATTCTAATAAATCAATCAAAACACTCTTGAATTGTACAAAACTATATCGACTTAAAGCGCAAAGCTTACTCTATCTACATCTTAGATTTGGTAATCAAATAACAAGAAATGCGAAAGTTGATAAAATCGATCAAGAGTGATTTTGACAAAAGTTGGGGGTGGGGATCTAAATGCAATGTCAAGCACGGGCAAGCAACATGAAAGCGCTAAACCCGGAAGTGCTACAGATGCCGAGCTCTAGGCCTTATTGGGGGACTCCAGAGCTCATTGGGGCTTAGATCTAGGCGGCTGTCGCACTTCCCCTATCTGTCGCACTGCCTGATCAAGGCAAGTATCCCCAGATACTTAGCCTTAGGCCATGCGGATCTACTTTCATTGGGGATGCTCAACACCCTACCTCGAAGCCAACTTTGGTGGTATGAACATGGTATCAGGAAAAGAGACATCAATGGCATGATCAAGTAGACAGGGAAATGGAAGCAAATGGTACTCTGTACGCATGCGCACTGATTTGCTGCTCTATCTAAGAGGTGCCCATTACGGGCAAAGGATTGTTAGTCTTTCAGCAAGCTGTGCATCCACGCCTTCCGCCAGCCTGTCTCCAACCAATCGTTCCTCCGGCTCTAGCCTCGCTTGGTGAGAACCAGATAATCAATATTGGTCGGCAGCTTTACATGCTGGACCTCGGCCAAGACATCCACGAGAAAGTCCTCCAACCCGCTACTAACCAGCAGCTTTCGCTCGCCCACGGCCCAGGCATTCTCGTATCGGGGTTCTTCAGTGGCGTATGTGGGCGGTTGTCCAGCATGTCCCATGCGCGTTGCACAATACACAGCCAGAAGTACCCGCATTTCCCAACCGTCGTCGGTCGATGTTCCATCATAGACGACTGCCGCTGCTTCGATAAGGCTCGACATATCGATCAATTGTTCGGCGTGCCTCCACATGAAGCTGTGCAGGCTGCGAATAAGTTGTTTCTTGAACTTCGACGCCACGAGCTTATTGCCCAGTACATAGGCATGTGCATGACGAGTCAAACAGTCATTCATGGAGAATTCCTCCGTTGAGTCATCGTCGAAGTATAAAACGTCAAAGATGTCGCTGAGGCTTTTGTACTGCGACATCGCAAAGAGCTATAATGCAGACGGATCATCTTCTTCGAGTCTGAAGGTTAGACTCTGCCCTTCGGAGAAATTGCTGTTGAGAGCGGTTCGAAAGTATTCGGAATGTTTGACAAGACGCTCTTGATGGATGTAGTAAGTCTTCTCTGCTAGAACTTTCACGACGATGATGGTAACGGGCGGTGAGTCGACGAATCCATCGCCTGGTTGAGGTGGCTTTGACCCGGTCATTGTCTTTGAAGTCCGCACTTTTGGCACAACTAGCTGATCTGATTCCATGTGAAGCTGTCTGGTGTCTAACGATGCAAGATAGAGGACATCCATGCCGACGAGCAAAGCTTTATAGGCTTTGGAGAGCTCGACTTTAAACCTTCGACATTCGACATTCGACACCACCCGACTGTCTTTGCTCCAACAATCTAAACACTTCAGTGCTTGTCGTCCGTCAAGTGACACTGCTGGCGTTATAATCCAGATTATGCGACCTATTCATATCACGGATAATCTCGGCAAGTGAAATTTCGACACAAGTAAACATGTCATCACCGTACCACCAGCATCACGACGTGTGAAGGCATTACCCATGCCCATGTCGAGTGGCCCTTGTCCAACGTACGAGCCTGCTCACCTCCTGAATCTGGCAAAAAGGCCAATATCCCAGTAAGCCCCGTGTCACAATTACTCCCGCATGGTATCGAGGCATCCTCTTGCCTAACGGTCCAAATTCGCGTGGGGATTAGTAAGGCCTCTTCAGGATAGAGGCGCTAACGAGGTTGTATCTAAGAGCTTTAATTGGCGAGTCCGGACACATCTGTGGCGCATATACCATGGTAGCTAAACCAAGGAAGAAGTCGAAATGCTAGATTAATTGCCTGGGCTGCAGTACCAGGGTAGTCGCTTCGTTGCTGTGCAATGAGGTGTTGCTGATGCTCAGTACAGCAACGTGATCATTGCTACGACTCTCTCGAGGACACTTCAAAAGAAGAGCTTCTTAGTCTCGTGTCCGTATCCAAAGAACATCAGTACAGAGTTCGATTGGAGACTGTTGAAAGTGAGCAGAGAGAAGACGATCGAGCTGATTGCTGCGTGACCAAGGATGCAAGCCGGACGATGAACGCTTCTCAGACAAACGAGATCCAAAGATCGTTCCATCTGTAAGAGCAGTAACAAGAATCAAACGAAGACTAGAGTAACACCCTAATAGGTCACTTGAAGTATCTGACCAGTGAAGGATGGGTTGAATCACGCAACAATGCAACATTGGTGCTCGTAAGTATCCCAGATTTTGACAGAGATGCGCAATCAGTGAAGTGACTGGGTTTTGAGCCATGTTCTAGAATGCATGATGTGCAACCCGTTTCCCAGTCTCTCCGTTTATAAGATATCCTTCGTCTATACCTTCGGCACTGACTATGTTGGACAGACATGCAGCGCCCATCCGCCTCCATTGAGAAAGTTACTTGCAACAAACTCATCGAGGACCCTAGCTGAAGACGCCGCATGGGTCTGGCCAGGTCAACGGTCCAGCACCCGTACAGTGAAAACTCTCTATACCCCCCTACCGCTCATGGGAGGCAAGCAGCAACAGCTCTCATTCTTGGGTCTGCAACACTACTGCGCGGCAGTCAACAGCACGTTCCATTCTCCTGTGATGGACTGGCGGGCCAACGAGCATAGGATTGCAGTGCCGTTAGGATCTTCCTTGATATAATCAGCGCCGCCAGTCTGGAAATTGAGATAAGGTTGAAGGAAATTGAACAGATGATAACATCCGCGCTCGGCTGTCTCATTGCTTGTCGGTGGCGAGTAGGGATGGCATATATGTTATGTCGAAGGTTATGGGTGGGGCGTCTGAAGGCGGTGGAAGCTATGCGAAGAGTGGGCGATCGACGACACCTTCTTCATGTCCTTGTTGGGGGAGAATTTCAGACTATCGTGGAACGCGTCAATAGTATGGCGTTCGAGGCTGGGGACTTTGCGAGTATACGATATCTGGAGTACACCTTATGTTTCAACAAGTGGACCGATTCTTGGTTTGGAACAGCATCGAAAGTTTTGCGTCTGCGATCGAACTTGTGGTGACGTCGAGGACAAAAGGTTTGGTGAGCATTCTAGTTGCAGATTGTCTCGCGGGAAACATACGTACCGAAGGTGAAGGGCCTATAGTTGCTCTTTGGTATGTGTCCCGAGTCGGGATGCCGGTTCCCTTTCCATGACCGGCATGTAGTCCAAGTCATATACTCTCAACTTATCTCCCCGTTAGGTCCGCGAATCCATACAACCGGAATCCAGGCCAACCGAGTCCGTAGAAAGGCTCAACGTAAAGATTGTCCTAGCACCGGAATGTGGTCAGGGAGATACATTCTCGGGTTCCTTGATGGGCGAGGCAATAACGGTGAAAGCGCTCGGTTTTGCGCCCATGAGTGCCTGTGCGGATTTGACCACATCGTTCATTGAGCTGCAGAGACCGGCCGCTTCGTCAAGAACCGAGTCCTTGGACAGTATGGGGCTCTCAGAAAATCGGGGTGGGCTATAAGCCCCATCGTCATATATGACTTATCGTGTCAGTGGTATGGAGAACATCCAGTTGAGTGGTCTTGGGTAAGCCTAAGCGATCGAATACCGCTCGATCGAGCTACACGCCAGGAGGCTCGCCGGTGGTGCGCGGTATGATTTCGTCAATGATTGAACAGCCTCAGCTGTTGTACACCCATCGTCATCGATTTGAAAGTACTGTCTTCAGCCTCGAATAATATGGAAGCAGGAAATTTATTGTCCAATGGAATAATCCCAGCGGCTCAAAAGACGAGACGGGATGCTCCTGTGACCTCTGGGCGATGGCTAAGAGGTTGACGATACTCGCCATAGCAGTAAGTTCAACAATCGCGCCCTTGGACTGTGAGATGATTTCCTTGGTTGTACCCGTCCACTCCAGCTTCCCATGCGCAATGTTTCCTACAACTCTGGCTGCCACGAGAGCTTTTCATCTTGAAAAAAGGCCGTACAGAGTTTCGTCATCATATATGGTTCCGAAACTGACGTCTCGAACATCGGTATGGCGTCTGTATGGGATCTTACTAAAGTGCAGGATTCCATTGGCGGCACCAGGAATGCCTACGATATCACAGACTGTCAATCGTACAAGTTTGACCCCCAGAATCTTGTCCCGAGGGATAGCACTGGAAGCGCCGTCATTGGTCCCTTATCCCATGCTCCAGCAGGATGTACTTTCCACGAGCCGAAGCGGACGCTCATTATACTTTGACATCTCAAACCTATTGTGTGGAAAGCATGACGCTGAACTGGTCAAGCAATGAAGATCCATAGGCAAAGAAGCAGAAAATCAGAGATTATCGTCTCCTCGTTGCGACACCCATCTGGAGTGCCTTAAGAGAAAGAAGAAACAAGATAGAGCGATGACGAGACACAGTGCACCCATTCTTGCCGGCGCATGAGATACTATCCAGAGCATCTTTGGCACTGATTGGACCCACAAAGTTGACACGACGTCTCGCGCCTCAAGACCGTCGAAACCGCGACCAACTTCAGAGTAAAACGTGGGACTGAATCAGCAATACGACATTCCAACGAGCATGCTATCATACGACTGCCCAGACTTCTCTCAAACCGAAGAGAAGTGTTTTAGGGCACGCGGCGCCGGGAGAGGGCCAGAGTCAAAGCACCGATGTTCTCATAAGAAAGGATGTCAGGCTGTGATAAGATGCTGATTACTGTTGAGTTCAATCCCCCCTGTACTTCCTCTCATTGCAAGTCCTTGCTCACCGGATCGGGCAATCGACGGGACGTCTGGAGGTTTTGTTGATCTTCAGCGTCATTTCGAATGACGGGCTTAGAGATTAGACAGCTTCTCTAACGGCTTGCACAGGTAGCCCTCACCGAAGGGTCGGACCTCTTGACTTGCAGTAGCAATCAGCATATCAAGCAGCGTCGATTGAGTTCACATCTATCCAGGTGCCTGTGGGACTTTCGAAGAGGGTGCCAATACGACTAGTAGTAAGCCCGATTAGCAGAGCCGTTGCGCAACATCGAGCGCTCAGAAAGGCCAACTTCCAAATATCCAAGATCGGATAGCCCAAAACAATACACACCTTAGAAGTGAAGACCACTTCTTGATGAGCGCAAAAGGGCATGAGTCTGCTACCTGGAAATCCTAGCAATCCAACGAGTGTTTATTCCAGGGAGCCCCTATTTTTGCACCAGATCAGCTACCAGATTTTCCAGTAAAGCAAGTAGATATCGCGTACCAAGCAACAGACACGCCACCTCCTACCTTTCCACAGAAGCTTATTGATGATGGATTGGTACGCTAAGTGCCAAGCTTCTTTATAAAAACTTGAATGTTTCGCCTCACGTCCTCTCGCAGCTTTCCACCACTCAAGCTCGTTCACCCCTAAAGGCTCCACGAATCCACACAATAACCTAGCACAGATTTCAATGACAACCCCAGCCCCATCCCCAACCTTCACAACCCACCACCACGCCACCACGCCACCTCCCTCCCCACCCCCCTCCTCGACGAAGCCTCCCGCCTCTCCTCCACACACTACAGCGTCTGGAGTGCGCGTCCGGGGGCACGTGGCCCGGCTGGTACCCCCCCCACTCTTTATTATCACCCCTTCCAATCGCGCCTCCCTCCGATTCGACGTTCCTCTAAGAGCTCCACCCTTCTCTTCCCTCAACTCCAATCCCTTTCCCTCCCCAGAGCTACATTTCAGCCCACCTTCCCCAG
>JAABUQ010000618.1_pt1 | contig 83223 bp, 53 predicted proteins | sample 5560001 | NCBI WGS metagenome assembly JAABUQ01 (sample SAMN10711888, study PRJNA513371) | rock metagenome | isolation source: Antarctica rocks | place: Antarctica: Victoria Land, Finger Mt nord | collected 2015-12-18 | reverse complement strand
TTGTGGTACTGGAGTGGCGTGTGCGCTGGTGGGGTGATGCTTTCGAGGGCTTGTAGAAGCGAGAATCAGCTATTTGAAAGCAGGAGAGAGGTTTTGATGGAGTGGTGATTGGCTGAAGGATTATTTATGGAGTGACGAGATGGAAAGACCGAAGAATTTTGCAGGGGAAAGTGGAGGGAAGGAGGAGAAGATAGGATGTTTGGGTAGAGGTTGGATCTGTACAGCGTGTGGGATAGAAGGACGGGGTTTAGGGGAGGAGAGGTTTTAGTAGGTGGGATTGGGGTATGGAAGTTTTTGCTTTGTAGTCAGGCGGTTACGGTTAGTAAGCTGGGGTTTTTCTTGGGGTGAGTGGGATGAGGATAGGGGAAATGGTCTGGGATGATTTGCTGGAGTTGACTTCCAAGAATTTTCGCGCTTCTAGCTCCGTGGACTGGAAATGTGTTTGGTTGTGGAGTGAAGATGTGGTGTGCTGGAGACGAACTTGGCAGTAATTGTGGCCATGTTGAATGTATGAGGAGTCCTATCTGCATACGCAGTGTATGTTGGTGTCATATCGGCAACTATGTACAATGTGAGGAGAAGAGACGAGTTACTCGGTATTAGCGGTGTCAGGCTTAGGGACTGCGGCGGCCGATGCTGTAAGGGCGAAGGAGAGAAGGGTGGTGATGGTGATGGTGAAATGCAATGTGGCGGTCTGCAGTGACGTGATTGTGAAGAAAGATCTTGGGGCGGTGGTGGGTTTCGTTCGGGTGTATATAGGATTGCTTGATGAGTGTTCAAGAAAGTGGCGTTGAGAGTGGACGGAATGATGGGGTTTGAGGGGTTTTTATAGGAAGAGGAGAGAGCACGGTCACAATGACTTGTGTACGGGATATCCGAGCCACGACCCTCGAGATCAAAGCTTCGTCCGTAGAGAGGAGCTGAGTGACCGCCACTTATGCTTACCTTCGTAGTCGTTCACAATCGTGACGAGCGCAGGTTCGTGGAGGCGAGTCTCAGCACTATTGACGAAATAGAGTATCCTATATGTTGGCATGGTGCACTCCCCAAGGCTTCATCGAGATATTGATGTCTTGATGCGTCCTTCGGTCCCTCCTGTTGGTCATTTCGATTGAGCAAGTCAAACGCTCTGACGGTTCGTCTCTTTAGCTATGGATGTTCATTGGTCATTGAATCCATCGTGAATCCGTTGATACGTTCTTCCAAAGGGTGGCGAGAAATGATGCACTACTTCTTGCCACTGCACAAAATAACTGTTAAGCTGCTGTCGCGACCAGAGAACAAGACTCCGCTTAGTCTTACTTGTTAAACTATAATTACCACGAGGTGAGGATTTCGATCTTTCAACTTGTCTTGGGAAACAGGGATCGAGGCACCCGCCAAGGAAGTAAATATCCCGAGCTACAATAGTGCGCCTGTAAAAAGGGAGTGCACTTGGTCAGCAGCCTCATCGCATCGTAATAATCATCCAGAACGATATTTGAGTTGGTCGAATCAGATTTTGACTGTCCGATTCCCCGAACAGTAATCCATAGCGAGGTATGACGATACGAGGCTTGAGACGGATTGTGTAACCCAAGGTGAATACGGCCGGAGCCGATTCAGGGTCGGCCTGGCATGATACGGCAATGAGAGGCTGAGACTGCAGAGTTTGCAGAGAGTAGAAAGTAGGAAAGCAGGTCATCGGCAAGATGAAGAAAAGGACAGGAAGGTCTCGAAAAACAGGACAGGGATGGCTACCTACATAAAGGTCTTCCTTCGCACAAGCTTGATATAGCAGCCGAAAGAGACTTGCCATAGGTGAAAACGGCTTGATATGAGGTCATATATGTGACGCATCACTGAGTACATACAACAGCTTCACGGGGATCTGAGGCTTTGTTTTCTCGGATCCCATCCGACCAAATTGCAGGTTGCTGGTCCTGCTACGGCAATCATTGATGGCCCGCGGTATCTGTCTTATGGGTTCGACATATCTCGGGACAGCGCAGAAAAGCTCGTCCGGCGCTTCGGCGGCTGCTAGACACGTAAATCTGGCGTATTCGATACAAGTATTCCCGGGGGAGACGGTAGTGGCTCGTGGGATCTTAGATCAGGACATGCATTCATAGTGGCTGGTAGAAGAGTGTATTTGTGGATCAGCTCCGTCTTCTGCTTCTTCACCAAGGCACGTTCCGTCGAGCGAGGGTCTCTCTGTGCTTGGAGCTCAAAGCAATGAGATGGCTCAGTAGTCCAGCTAGGCGATGATATTTCCTATGGTGTTGTGTTCTTTGACTTCCTGCACATGAAGGCGTCAGCATGGGGCACAGGAGTCTCTCTGCAGACTGGAAAGAGTGTGAGGGAGACCAAGGAGCGAGACAAGTCTCGAGGGTCATGCCATACGCGAAGTGTGCAGTCAGGGGCAAGAACGGGCCTGAAGCCGGAGCTAGCCAGATGGGGCAAGGCTGCCGAGGCGAGCCGTCCAAAGTACGTAAATCATCCATGACAGAGAGTGTACCTGCTTCGATTATGCCCGCGGTAGTAGGGGAGAGACCCGTGAGGCACATGAAGAGCAAGAACAGAACAGGCATGATGGTGGTCAATGATGCTGATCAGATATTGGTATTGGTAGTGCAGAGAACCGTGTGTGTCCCCAAGCTCTCAATATCGAGACAACGATAGCGACGATAGGTGGTTTAAAAGCGCCACGAAGGTGACGACGAAGCTTGATAATTGTGTTCGGCTGCTCAAGCGAGCTGAAGGGATATTACGCCAGCATATCACTCTCTTTGTCCCTCTTGACACATGTTTTACATGTTCTGGGTCGTTCATAAGATATTTTTCCCTTTCCCTACAATCTTCATCCATCTTTCTCCCACCCCCAGCATCCTATTCTGCTCAGGCATCCACGATGCAGGACGCCATTACCCTGGCCTGGGCTGTCAGAGTTGACCACGCTCAGCTAGGCGCACGTCTAGAGGCATACGTAGACACCAAAGCAGCTATCAGCACACTGAGAGCATGCAGAGCACACTCTGACATACGGTCGATGTCAAGCTTACCCCCAGAGCTGGTGGCGATGATCGTGGGCACTTTGAACGACCTGGTTTATAATCAGAAGATCCAGGGGTGGATCACCGCACGAGAATGTCTTCAAAACGACTGCAAGACCACGGACCACTTCACTGAAGAAGAACTACGGGATGTCGAGTACCCGTACGACTCTGATAATGAAGACTATCTCTGGCCCGAGAGCATGGAAATCCACCGTAACACCATCGAGACTCACATGAAAAAGATTACGCTTCCGACAAGCAATAATGTAGTGCGGAAGTTTGCCAGGTGCAAAGAAGTAAGTATTGCAGGGAAGCACTGATCATTAATCCATACAAGGCTGACGGGCATGTATGACTCAGATCTTTGCTGAAGACTTCGGTATCCGACCCTACTTCACCATTCTCATGTCACACTCGTACGATCACGACTATGCCGATCTAGAATCGGCAGAGATCTCTGCGTATCTAGCCGTGCCCATTGTCCAAGCCCCCGTTACATCCAAACCAGGGCCTAGCATGGCTTCGTACACTGTTCAGCAAGTGTTAGAGCCGACGATAGTCCTTCAAGGGGTTGCCGAAGATACTGAGCAGCGATTTAAGGCGGCGGTAAAAGCACTGAGACTCGAGGCTCCTCATACACAGATCACTGTGAAAGACGTAGACGCGACATATGGGCGGCCTGACCTTTCATCAGATGATGAAGCGGACGTCGACTTGGATGGAGACAATGTTGAGGACGAGGAGGGGAATGACGGTGGGGATGAGATGGCGCTTGAGCGCTCCGAAAGACCCTGCTGCCATTGCTCATGCAGGAGGAGACGTACCAAGTTAAAGACAATCTGCCTTGATTGCGGGCGCGATATCTGCCAAGGCAGGTACGAAGCACAAAAGCCGAAGCTGATGATGTTGGGATCTGGAGAGCTGGAGGCTTACAGCGTTGAATGATGGTCTGCCTAGGTTCTTTGATGCTATAAGGGGCGGAGCGACAGGGGCGGAGCGACAGCGAGGTCAGACATTGTGTGGGTGGGGGTCTTTCCACAGTCATCAGCCATTTTGCGGACGATCGTCGGCTGCATGGTCGTGCTGAGCGTGCTATGCGTCCCGAGGATGGCCTGCAAGTGCTTATTCGAGTACTTTGGCTTCGTTTTTCAATTAATAAAGCAGCTTTAGCTAATTTGTGTCGCATGGTAGAATCCGAAAGCTCTATTCAATGTGCTAGTAGGGTGCACTTGCCAGAGCCTAATCGTGATCGTTGCTTTTTCTACATCTTCCAGGTTTCTTTCCAGTGCCGATTGCTTCAGTCAAGCAACGGGTTTCCCTCTTACCGCTGCTCGCTCAGTCCTCCGATATTAGGTGCACCCATCTTGCCATCCCATAAGTAAGTGAACTATACGCACTAAACTTCTCATTCTCCAACAACCAACATCAATTCTCCTTCACGGATCCCGAGGCTCTACATTGAGAGTAAGAAAGCCGCAACACCACTCTTCATTTGCCACGAAGCGCTGCATGTCAATTCAAGCGGTATAGTAGAAGCTATCGATCGCTAATACATTTCTAGTAGCCCTGCCTACGGCGAAATTGGCATTCTCGTGATCGAAATGGCTGTACATGCCTCGACACCCATGTCACTTTCGTGGCTCAATAGTAGTCTTCATGCTGATTGGACCCTATCACCTACGAATGGGTCTACGTAGGCAGAGTCAATCTACATGATATACCATGTTACCGGGAAGGCTATCCCTAGGTTTACTACGGTACTGGTGAATCACAGTTGCAGCATGGTACGTATTACACTCTCTTCGATGTCCGGACTAGGTTGTTCGTTTGAAGAAGAGTCAAGAACAAGGCTTCAACATGTCGTTAATCTGCAAGCTTGTTCAAACATCTCGTTGTCGTTTCCTGTGAAGGAAGGGTTCTCTTTCGACCTCTGTTGTTCTTTTGGAGCTGTGACTCGAGCCAAGCAATGCTGGGCTCATTGGCAATGCGGTGAGATTATGATATGTTTGATATGTGCATTCAAAGACGCTCTGCACAGTATTGTACGCAACATTCTATAAATGTTAGCGGGCAATACTCGCATTCACGGGCGCATGGTCTAGGGGTATGATTTTCGCTTCGCATCTTCTCGTGTGTGCCTGTGAAAGGTCTCGGGTTCAAATCCCGATGTGTCCATTTTTTGAAAATTTTGCATGTGCACTCACTCCGATGTAGCAATATCTTGGATAACCTCTTTCACAGCTTCCGGGTGTAATATCATGGAATATGTATATGTTCTTAGTCTGCTCCTAGGGGTACAATGTAAATCCCGATTTCCAGGGACAGTCTTGCCTCTTCAGCTAGTACGAGTGTTTGACATAACAACTACAACCCCTTGAACAGGAGATACTTGAAAGACGTATCGCGAAAGAAATTGAGTCGATATTGCAAGTGTTTGTTGTCTCAATGCAGGTTGTTTAGACTTGGAGGCAATGCCAGCGGACAATTCATGTGTAAAGATCTCAGTAGGATAGGTAAAGCAACTAGACAGGACTCTAGCATCTATTTTGCCACATAGTGGCTCTTCAAGCTATTGATACCGCACTGAGAGGTTGCCCTCAGTTGAATTTCATTCGGTTTTTCAGCGTCAGGAAATAGGTCTAGCAGTTTCGCTCAAGATAAATAATTAAGGTGTTTCAAAGAGGAGGTTGATGAAGTTACAGGACTGACAAATAATTGTTTGAAACTCAACTGAGATCTGTACTTTGGCTACTAGCAGGGACCATTGATGTTGTCGCCTGCTAAAACCGTAGCAACTAGTGGGCGACCCGGAGAATTAGATTTGCCTGTGCCGTACACTAGCCGCCGATAGGAGGACAATTTTTAATGGAAGGCGACACAACGAGGTACTGAAGTAAGTTCTCTGGCTCCGGCTCAGGCATATCCTGTTCCAAATGTGACAATGAAGTCTTGCCTTCTGATGTCGAACGTCTGCGGCAGTCCCATATGAACATTGTGTCATAGCTTTACCACCCATGAATCAACTGTACTAACACTCACTCGAAGACATGAAGAGAGTGCTGGTAAGTACTGACGCACACTTGACAGCCGATCCAGTACGCTGATGGGTTCTCTAAAGGCATTCCGTACGCGTGCCATGCCTTCAACAATTTCACGAAGGGACCTCATAGCATCGAACTCATGGCGGGATCCGAACATGTCCTTTCAGCGGCAAGCTTCGACGGCCCACGATTCGTTACGCTCAAGTGACGACCCTAGAGCATCTGCAATTCTACACGGCCGAAGAAGGCCTGCACTTCAACCGCCACACCCTTCAAACCATGACAGATCCGCCAAGGAATCGCCTTCGCTCCATCAGAATACCTCAAAGCCTCAACAACCGCAGCAGACAAAGGCACATCCGGGCAGTGCGGACACCCACCCACGCAACGGAAATCGAAACAGTATATTACGCGGAGGTAAAAGACAAAGAGAGGCTGAGATGCTTGGAGACTCCCGGCCTGCCCGACGTCGTCGTACGGAGCCCACGTCTGCAGCACCGCTGAAAGATGCAGAGTACATACGGAGGATGATGCGCGTTCCAACGATACACGATTACCCAATGCTCAAGCAAACATTCTTCGCCAATCCAAAGGAGCAATTACACAATACTCTGCAAGGTTCGGGGAAAATCCGGACGAACTTTACAGGCATAGGCCAAGATTTGTTTCGATGCACAGTATCATGCACGTTGTCCTCGTCAGAGCCTGCCGAGGTGGTCGCAGGCGAGGGCCGCAGCAAGGTATTTATCTTCGGGGTTACAAGGCGTGCAGCTACTAAGAGGCTCTAGAAATCTGCAGAGAATGCTGCTTTCCTGCATCTATTGGCGCGTTTGCATGAAACCGGGAATATCGAGACGATAATGGCTACAGAATTGGTAACGCCACTGGACAGGGAGACCTTAAGCTCAGAAAAGGATGCCAAGTTGGACATCTACAATTACGCTGCCCGTTTTGACGGTATACCCGAGATCACCAGGCGGGTAATCAAAAGAGGCAGGAAGAAGATTATTGAAATAGATGTCGTGCTAGCTGAGCAGAATATCAAAGTCACCGGCAGGGGCACGCAGCTTCAAGATGCTGAAATAGCAGCGGCACTAAAGTTCAAACAAGAAGCGGAACAATACCACGCAGAAAGAGGGTCTCAGGCAATTGTCATCAAAGACTCGACAGCATTGACCACCGATAATGCCAAAACCTTCTTCGACTTCTACAAAATGGTGCACCCAAGAGCGAGGATCGAGGTTACCTGTGATCAAGCCAAGGAATTCAAGCGACATGGGAGTATGCCTTATCAAGCGAAGGTCCTGATTGATGGGAACCCCTACGGTAAAGAAGTGGAGATGGCCAATAAGAAGAAAGCCGAAGCACTCGCATATTTGACCGCCGCGCTCCAGGTCAAAGCTCTCGAGCCTGACATATATCCCAGATTTCTTAAAGCCAACAAATCCGGCAACGGGGAAATCCTCAAGCCCATAAGTTCTATAGATATGCCAATCGACGAAGATTGCCTTCTATGCATGCGCCAGACGCTTCTTGATGCTCGTAAGTCGGGTTTGCCAGACGAAGCAGATGAGCTCCTATCCGATGAAGACAGTGCGAGTACACGGAGCAGCTACTCTCGCCGGTCCATACCAACATCAGAAGTCTACCTCCAGAACAAACGTCTCGCGAGCAATCTCGAGACGTACCTGCAAAACCCCGCGTACGTAGAGATGCGTCAGAAACGAAGCGGTTTACCAATGAACCAGTACAAGCAGAAGGTCTTGGACATGATAAGCAGCCATACTTACAGCATTGTCATTGGCGCCACGGGTAGCGGTAAGACGACACAAGTGCCCCAAATTCTACTTGACGAGGCAATCTCGAACGGCGATGGCGGTTCTTGTAATGTGGTCTGTACTCAACCGCGCCGAATTGCTGCGACATCAGTTGCGCGGCGTGTCGCTGATGAACGTGGCGAGAGATTGCAAGGCACAGTGGGTTACCATGTTCGCTTCGACGCAAAGCTGCCTCAACCTGGCGGAAGCATCACGTACTGTACCACTGGCATTCTCCTTCAACAGCTGCAGCATTCTCCGGACGAGGTCATGGCTGGCAATACGCACCTCGTCATCGACGAAGTTCACGAACGTGACATTCTTATCGACTTCCTCTTGATTATTCTCAAGAAGGTTATGGCTCGTCGGCTAGCCGACGGAAAGTCTGTGCCTAAGATCATTCTCATGAGTGCTACCATGGACACGGATCTTTTTGGTTCCTACTTTAACAATGCTGCGCAGGGCTCGGAGTGTCCGACTCTAAGCGTACCTGGCCGGACGTTCCCTGTGAAAGAGCGATACCTTGACAACATACTTGAAGATATGAAGAAGTCATATCCTCAATCAAGTCTTCGAATTCTTCAATCAGATACAGCCACGAGAGACTATCTGCAGGTGGACCAGAGTTTCAGCCGAATGAACCCGGCAAGGGCTGATGGGTCTATGGCCGAGACAGAGCAGCCTGAAGACTTCGTTATAGACTGGAAGAAAGAGCGAAAGGTTTCCGCGGAGGGCGAGGCCATGATTTCGGATGACAAAGAAGACGCTTTGATACCTTACGGCCTAGCGGCAGCTACAATTGCACACATCTGTAGAACAAGCAGCGAAGGTGCCATCTTGGTATTCCTGCCTGGATTGGACGAGATAGTGCAGGTCGAGAAGCTGCTGCGCGAGGCTAGACCTCTTGATATCAACTTCTATGACGCCTCTAAGTACAAGGTTCACATGCTTCATTCGTCCATGCCAGCCGGGCAAACGGAGGTGTTCAATCCGGTACCCAGCGGTTGCAGAAAGATCATCCTCTCCACGAACATTGCAGAAACTTCGGTTACGATACCAGATGTACAGTATGTGGTCGATACCGGGAAACTGCGTGAGAAACGTTATGATCAGCTCCGTCGTATCACCAAGCTTCAATGCACCTGGATCAGCAAGTCGAATTCCAAACAGCGTGCGGGTCGCGCAGGCAGAGTGCAAAACGGCAATTACTACGCTCTGTTCTCTAAAGCACGGTACGAGTCACTGAGAGCCATTGGACTACCGGAGATGCTCCGCACAGACCTGCAGGAGATATGTCTTGACATCAAAGCCCAGGCATTCAAATCCCCCATCCGAGAATTCCTGGCCGAAGCGATTGAGCCTCCAGCACCATCAGCGGTCGACTATTCCGTCATGAACCTACAAGCACTTGACTGTCTCACGGATGACGAAAAGATCACACCGCTGGGTCGTCTGCTTGCTTCGCTCCCTATTCACCCTTCGCTTGGAAAAATGATTGTTCTAGGCATCATCTTCCGCTGCCTCGATCCAATGCTCGTTCTAGGCGCCGCCGCCGAGGAAAGAAACTTATTTACCAATCCTTTGGAACGTCGACGCGAAGCCCAAGAGGCCAAGCTCTCCTTCGTCGAGGGATCCGCCAGCGATCACATTGCCACTCTCAACGCGGTCCGGCAAATGCGTCTTGTCCGTTCCGAGCGTAACGACTACTACATGCGCGACTTCGGCATTCAGAACTTCATCCATAACGGCGCTTTCAAGAACATTGACTCAACAGCCAAACAAATCGAAGACATCCTCGTCGAAGCCGGCCTCATCCCATTCACCCCACCTCATTCCCGTATCCGCAACGAATACGGCGATCCCCTGCTCAACGAAAACTCTGAGTCTATCCCACTTATCAAAGCCCTTGTCCTCGCCGGCCATCATCCCAACCTCGCCGTCTTCGGCGGCGGCCGCACTTTCCGCACCGTAGGCGAGCGAGGCACCACCCTCCACCCTTCATCCGTCAACGCCCCTCGCGAACGAAACCACAGCAGTCCTCCCGATCTCCCCTACGGCACGCTCTACACCTACAGCACCATGGCCAAATCCAACGACGGCAACTCCCTCTATCTGCGCGAGACCTCCGAATGCACACCGCTGATGGCAACCCTCTTTGGGGGCAAAGTCCGTCAGTCACCCACCAGTTCCAACATCCTGGAAATGGACAACTGGCTCCCCTTCTACGTGAAATCGAACCAGCGTCAAGGCGCGAAGACCGTCGTTGAGTTCCGCAAGGCCATGGAGCGCCTGTTCTGTGGGACCTTTAGCGATCTGGCGAAGAAGAGGAGGCAGCAGGATGGCGGCCAGGTCAAGTACCTGGCGGACGAGAAGGTGCGGGAGATCTTTGCGGAGGGCCTGGTGGAGGTGCTGAAGCGGGATGTGAGGGCCAAGGATGAGAGTGCGAAGAGGGGCCTGGGCGCGAGGACGTTGGGGGAGGTGACGGCGCTGGGTGATAGTTGGAGGCCGACGGAGTGGAAGGAGAGGAGTGGTAGGCAGGGGAGGGGTAGGAATAGAGATGGGGGAAGCGCTCTTTTGGGGAGTTTGCTGGGGGCGAAGTATTAGGATCACACCTCGCTGCGCGGTGCTCCCCCTCCTTCAAAACGATTCCCGTTTATGGTTGCAATCACTGGCGGGACGGACAAATTTCAGCATTTCGTTGCGGGAAAAGCTGCATCTAGATGGAGTTCGGCAAGGTTATCGGGCGCTGAGTAGGGGGTTTATGACTATGTACAATGCAAGGCGCATCACTACTGATATGTACAAATAAGTTGATAGACACTCTAGATCTATTACGCATCTCCAATCCATCGAACAGACGTCCGACACCCCAGTGTATAGTCCGTCATCTCGTCGTTTCATGTCTCTCACCCACACACAGCCCGCCAATCTCGCGATTGGATGTTTGTTATACATTCGGCGACAGCTGGTCGCTCTCGACGCAGAGCTCCACCTGCGAAACGTTACCCATCAGCACACATCATCACACAGCAAACGCAGGCAAAGGGAGTATACGCACCTGATCCGCACTAGCCTTCAAAAACTTCCTCGCCTCCAACCCGACCCACACCTTCAACAGCGAAATATCCCCTTCCTTAACACTCTTCCACAACGTCTTCCCCCCACCCTGACTCCCCAACTGCCTCAAAATCGGCAACGCGCTCTTAAAAAGGTCGAGATCCGGATCCAAACTCCTTCCTATACCCTCAAGCAGCAAGATGCTAATAACGACATTCACGAAATCCCCTTCCATGCGCACATGGTGCGCGCGCACCATGCTCAGCACCTCGGTGAGCACGTCCCCGATCTTGATGTTGCCGAGCGCGAAGGTCTTGCTCTTGACGCCGAGGACGAGGTGCTGCATGCGTAGGGCGAAGACCTCGGCGTCGATGACGGCGTCCGGCTGGCGGCAGCGCTCGACCATGAGGTGGCCCGCGCGGTAGCCGTCGAACTCGGCGATGGCTTTGAAGAGGTCGAGGAAGTTGGTGCGGTTGGTTTGGTTGAGGGCGGTGACGAGGCCGGTGTCGATGAAGATCAGTTGCGGGCGGTAGCCCTCCTTGTCGATCTCCGAGAGCTGCTGCGCCCAGGCTTCGGGGTGGTGTCGGTGGGGGCGCAGTTGGGCGAGGACTTCTTCGGTGACGTCTTTGGAGTGGGTTGGTGAGTTGGATTGCTTGTGGCGGCCGAAGGCGAGGTTGAGGCGTTCGGGCTTGTAGAAGCGCACCATGATGTTGCCGGGGTGGAGATCGGCATGGACGAAGTTGTCGATGAGCAGCATGTGTAGGAAGGCGTCGAGGCCTTCGTCGGCGATTTCTTGCTGGAAGACTCCGCCGCCGTCTTCGAGGAAGGCGGCGAGGGGGATTCCTTGTGCGAATTCTTCGACGAGGACTTGGCGCGTGCTGTGTTCGCCGTATGGGTAGGGGAACCAGGCTGTTGTGCGGTCTTTGAATTTCTTGCGGAACATGGTCAGGTTGGCGGCTTCGATGCGCATGTCAAGTTGTAGGCGCATCATCTCGCCGAATTGGCTGACTTCGTCGGGGAGAGAGAGCCATTCGATGGTTGGAATGGCGTTGAGAACGTTGGCGAAGAAAGTCATTATGCGGAGGTCGCGGCGGACGAGGCGTTCGACTTTTGGGTGAAGGACTTTGATGGCTACGTATGATGAGGGAATGCGGGAAGGCGTTGATTTGACAAGGACGTCGACGTTCTTGCGTACCCGCTGGCGGATATTTCGCTCCGTGGGCTCGATATCTGCATCGCTTTTGGCGGCGAGATCAGGGGCCAGCTTAGCTTTGTAGACCTGGGCTATGGCGCCCACGCCGAGTGGCTTTTCATCAAATTCCTCGAAGATGGTAGGAAAGGGCCAACCATCAAAGGCGGCCTCAATGATGCGCTTTGTGTCGCGGAGGGAGTGTGCGGGAGCATTGGAGTGGAGGGAAGACATCGTGTTGCACATTTCTTGAGGGAAGATATCGGAGCGCGACGCTGCCCACTGGCCAAGCTACGAAGAAGTGAGCCAACGAAATCCATTGGTATTATGTCGGTGCGGGGAAACCTTGATAAATGCTGGTCCAGCCCTCTCCATAGAGTGCACCAGGAATCTGTACCACCACAATGTACCCGTGCGCTCGTTGCCCTTCTCTTTGCGCCTTCGTCCGAACCATATTATCGGCACAGCAAAGATGACAGGGACGAAGATAATGACAAGGTGTAGGAAACGGGAGCCGGTAGCGAGTGGTTCCCATATAAAGGTATCGACGACGTAATAGATACTATGCCAGACTCTTTTCAATCCACGCACATCCTCCGGTATAGTTTTCTCGATCTCTGCCCTCGAAGCCTCCAACATGTGCTCCTCCGGCGTTTTGCCATCGCCATTGTCCTCTTCGCTCAATTGTACAAAGGCTGCAGGAGTGAGGAGAGCAAAGATCGGCTTTATGCCATGAGGACCTCTTCGTGGAGGTGGTCGCAGCCGTACCCATTTTGAGGCGTTGGAATATTGTCGCTCAGGGCGGGCGAAGGACGTCCAGCGATGGCATGCTTGGCGTTGGAAGTTTCGAGCGCATGTCCGGCCAAACAGGAAGGCCGTTCTCATCGTAGTCTTGAGGAATTGTTGTGCGGTATCATGATCTCAATCGATCTTTTTCTTTCGTCATGTTTTGAGAGGTTGAGAGTTGCGGTTGGGAGCGGCGTCATTTACTAGCGGCGCCGAAGATCCGCCGCGGGAACCTTGGACTGGGAAGCTTCATCTTGCCATCGATTCATTCGACGAAGAAGTTATCATCCTCCCTTCGATCAGGTGTTTCTAAGCTTCTGTTAGATCCTACTCAGCTTCGTTCTTGATCTATACACATTGCATCATGGGTTGGTTTTGGGCGGATACTACAAAGACCGCCACCCCTGTTGCGCCTCACCCCATGCCAACTTCTAAAACCGCTCCACCTGTGAGAGAAGGTTGAACCGTAATCTGAGTGCGCTATGCTGACGATTCTACAGCCGGGATGCCCTATGCACGATGTGAAAACGCCCTCTTTCCCTCCACAGAATTCACGCTCGCCACCGTCCGACGGATCATGCCCCATCAGCGCCTCTGACCCCCGTTTACCATCGTCCGCTTCTAAATCGTCCGCAAAATCGAGACTAAACCCTCTAAACTATATGCCATCGAGTATATCCCAATCGCGAGCCGAGAATCAGACGGTCAACCTACCCATAGAAAGGGAAACGTCATCCATACCACGGGGCGATGCTGAAAGTAATTGGGAATATCCATCTCCGCAGCAAATGTACAATGCTATGTTACGAAAAGGCTATGATGACACGCCTCAAGATGCGGTAGAATCTATGGTGGCTGTACACAACTTTTTAAATGAAGGGGCTTGGGCGGAGATTGTAGGGTGGGAACAACGATTCAGTCGAGGACTCGGCCATGGCTGGAAGTCTTGTTCGAAAGGCGAAGAAGGCTTCTCGGTATCTTCATCGGATGGTCAGGAGGTTGTACACCCAAAGCTCCTCAGATTCCAGGGGCGACCAAGCGACACCACACCGAAAGCTTGGTTGTTGGGCTTGTTAGGGGAAATATTCCCTTCTGGATTTGGGTGTGTAGACCATTGTTGCAATGATTGTAAGCGCTAATACCTTTAGGGGTGAACCTCCATTCGACCGGCACGATTGGTACGTGCAAAGGCAGATGCCACAAGGGGAGGCTCGTGAAATCAGATATGTCATCGATTACTACTCAGCGCCTCCTGAGCCAGCCGGAGAACCTGTCTTCTACCTGGACGTGCGGCCTGCTGTCGATGGTCCGACTGCGGCGGTGGAACGTCTGATGAGGTGGAGTGGTGATGTGTGGCATCGAGCAAGCGGTGCAAAGGCCAGAACGTAGTAATTCGAAAGCTCCGCCTTGCGATTTAAGCGCGGTGTTTGGCGCAGTTGTCCGTTGGTAGTCTTGTATTGTAGCATTGTCTCTACTTATGAATGTCCACTCATTGCTAGATAGTGGCTAACAAGAGGTACTTTCGTGGGAACTTCTTGTTGTATGAATTCCTTTATTCTTCGGCCTTGCCTACTTTTGAGGCTCAGTAATCCCATCCGTTGAATAACCGCTTTGGCAGCCTCGAGGCCACGATCTTTGTAGACGGCTCCAATAATCGCTTTGACTGTGGTCGCCAATATTCCAATACGGACTCGTTTTGATTCTCGAATATTTCTGGGGTCTAGATAGACGTAGCTGGCCATGTATTGATCCCGTCCTTTTGTGCCAAGGAGTGCATTGGAGAGCAATAGATGTATTCTCCGACTTGATTCCGCTTGGTGACCTTTAGCCTTCCAAGCTGGTCTCGCGGCGCGTGGACCTAATACTTACCCATTGTCAGACCTTTCTCCTCTCCATCCACCGTGAGCGCGAACTTCAGGACCGCATCCCCAATATAGGCCAAATGCTGATTGCCATGAGGAAAGCTTTCACTAGGATGGGCTTGTACGGCTTGCCAAGGAAGCTCCTTATCTTTGAAGCGATATCGAACGAAGTGCTGGACCTTTTGTACAGCATCAACCTTTAATAGCGCTAGGGCAATCCTGGACATTGGGGGGAAAATGGGCATTGCGGCCGCATGGCTATTAGCGCGACGATAATAGAGTATTCCCTAAGCGCGATAAGTTGCCACAGAGAAGTACAACAGTGCATGATATAGCATACTGTAAAATATTTTGAGTCATGGAAACCGAACATTTGCGGAAAAGCACTTTCACCCCCATTACATGGCGCTTAAATCGACACAGGCGCAGCCGCGCGGCCTCACTCGCCTTATCTAGGCTGGCAGCCAGTGCACAGGGGAGTACGACAACCGCCTAGAGCTAGGACCCTGCATCGACTGATAAACTCCTTGGGCTTGCATTACAACACCGGATGAGATTTTGAGACAAGAACGAGATCGACTCATGTGAACTGTGCAAAATCTTGATGTTAAAGGCCGGCAGAGCATTTCATCAGAGTTCATTCATTAACCCTGGATGAAAACCTACCAAAGCCACCCTTATTGGGAGTTTCACATACAAATTGATCAGATGATGAGCTCGGTGGAGACGACATTAGAGACGATCAGTATTAGATTCGTCGACTGACGGCTTGTGTTGAAGGAGAGACTGGCCACTATATCGGACTCCCATGATACCGTTCGATACGCTCGCTCATCGTTAAGGAGTGACAAAATCTCAAAGTACAAATAAAAGCAGAAACTCAGGCCGGGTCGAATCCAAATACCAAGTAGTAAGGAACGACTGAAGGTTAGTCTGCACAGTAAAAACGAAAAGAATCGATCTACTTCCTCGCACTAGGAACCAGGGGCGAACCGGTGACTCCTGTACAAGAAGTCAGACACTGTCCAGCCTTGGTCCTCTGGCTATCGTCGACCTTTGATGTGGCGCAGTGGGCAGAGCCTGGGCATGGGGCACAACCCGTCGCCCTTTTCAGAGCATTCACGCGACGAGTCCATAAGCCATTGACATGAACAATTCTAGCCAGACTCGAGGTGGCAAAGTACCCTGTGATTCACGGCTCCGTAGAACGACGATCATCACGAAATGTTTGGCACGCGAGTCTGACCAGAATTGATCATGCCATGGCGTATGGAGTCGCGGCGGGACGGCTCTGGAGAGGGCGTCGAGGTGCCCCATGTCAAGGCACACGCTTTCTGTGTCACATTAATTCGCATAGCTTTCAAATCTTGGGGGAGTGGAATCAGGGTTGATAACGTTACCAGGTTCTTGTTCCCAGGGTTCAGACGGGACCCAGGCCAAGAGTGCGCATGATCTGTACGACAGCAGTCATCCCAGCATCGAGATAGGCCGCTCCTAGAATAGCTTCGACGGTGGAAGCCATGATTCCAGCCGAGACGACTCCACCCGATCCGGGACTTCCGACCACGAAACGGTCGAGGCTGTGCTGTAGGCCAATTGTGGCCAGATTGGCGTTTGCGCCAACGGAAGAAACCACCCCCTGGATCACACCTAAGAGGGTGTTAGTCGCATGTTCCGTTGTGATCAATCATATCACTTACCTTTCGAGTCAGTCCCGACATACAAATGGCTGATCAGCGCCAGCTTGAGGACGGAGTCCCCAATCAGCGCCAAGCGCTTGTGTCCATCAGAGATACGGCGACTCCCGATGAATTGTACGGGTGAACCCGCGGCCTGAAGAGCCTCCCACAATTTGTTCGGATCAGTGAAGTGGCAACCAATGACGTTTTCGACGCCCGCCACATAAGCATTCATCTGGGTAGCCATTGTTCTGTGATCTTGAATATGGGCTAAGTCGTCTGCGCTGTGCGAGTCCGTTAAATGTCGGTGTTAGATAAGAGATCAGAGATTTGGTTGGTGAGGGTTGTGGGATTTGAAAACTAATGGGAGGATGAGTGTAAGGTGAAACCTTATAAGGACTCCTTGAGAGGCTGGAAGGTAGGCTTGGCGGAGGCTTGGTATTTCGAGGCTGGTGTGGCTTTAGCGCTTTCACAACGGTTGTCGCCCCTTGGCCTTATTTTTAGATCCCCGACCCCAACTACTGGCAAGATAATTTTGATCAACTTTCGCATCTCGCTATTAAAATATATAAAACTAATTAATTATTATTCTAGACACTATGCGCTTTCTAAAATTGCTTTATTTATGAGTTTTGATTACAAATCGCTAGAGCTATAGAAATTGCAAAATTCGTTGACATGTAAGAAGTTCAAGTCCATCTTTGTTTTTGAGATACGCTTTGAAATACAAAAACTTTGCAATCAAATAACTTTCTCAATGTTGATTTAAACTCTATCAAAGATATGTTATTAAAAGCGCAAAGATCACTCTATCAAACTTGAGATTTTGATAGTGATAAATCAAGAAATGCGAAAGTTGATCAAAAGCATCTTGCCAGAAGTTGGGGTCGAGAATCTAAAAATAAGGCCAAGGGGCGACAATCGTTGTGAAAGCGCTAACTGGCAAACGCAGCCGCTCCCGAGCCGCATGCCGCTTTTGAGATATGGCTGAGGAGCACCGTTAGAAGAGATTCCAAGCACGTTGAACCTGTCTAGCGAGTCAAGGAGATGCCACGCCACAGCAAGCCATCTCAGCAGGCATTGCCAACACGCACACTTATTGTCGACAATGGAGCGTACACCATCAAGGCTGGTTTCGCCAGTACATCTCAGCAGCCGGAAGACTGCCATGTCATCCCGAATTGTATAGTGAGAGACCGCGGCAAGAAAGTCTGGGTTGGATCTCAGCTTGATCATTGCACAGATTTTGGAGAAGTGATATTTCGCAGGCCCGTAGAGAGAGGGTATCTAGTCAGCTGGGAAGCCGAAAAAGCTGTCTGGGACAACAGCTTCTTCAACGAAGGAGCAAAGCTCAAAGTCCGAATAATGTTTCTGTCCGTAACGACGGTCACTCACCTTTGATAGTGTGATCCCAATGAAACGAACCTCGTGCTTACAGAAGCCCCAAACACTCCATTAGCTCTCCAAAACAACTGTGATCAGATGGTGTTCGAAGAATTCGAATTTGCAACATACAGTCGCCACATAGGTTGGTGAAGCTGTCCGAAAAGTTGCTTGATTTCCAAGCGTTCTGCTGACGCTCAAGGTAGGTCCGTCTCTTAACGCATACCACGATGTTCAATCGCTTTTCGGAGCAGCTCCACGTCCGTCCGATGTCGGCGCGCTACCCGCAGAATGTCTCCTTGTGATCGATTCGGGATACTCTCATACCACTGTAACACCTTTATATCATGGAAAGCCAATCCAACAAGCTGTTCGACGCCTTGAAGTTGGGGGAAAGTTCCTTACCAACTACCTCAAAGAGCTGGTATCGATACGTTACTATAACATGTCAGACGAGACCCATCTTATCAATCAAATTAAGGAAGCCGTTTCTTTCGTGAGCGATGACTTCCGAAGAGACCTCGAACGAACATGGAAAGGATCCAAGCGTCGGAAAATCGACAACGCTGAGGAAGATCTCCGAGTCGACTATGTTCTCCCTGACTACAACGCCCGTAGAGAGGGCTTCATGCGTCCTCACGATCCATCCTTGGCTGCGAGAATGAGAAAACTAGGCGCCTTAGCGGGTGCGGCTGGAGATGTGGAGGACTTCATGACGCTTGGCAACGAGCGCTTTGCGGTACCAGAGCTACTATTCAACCCCGGAGATATCGGTATCAGACCGGCTGGGCTCTCAGAGACTGTTCTTCAAAGCCTCTCCGGGTTGCCACCTGGGCTGTGGCCGGCTATGCTGGCGAACATCCTTGTCGCTGGAGGGAACTCGAAGATAGAAGGCTTCATGACTAGACTGTAACGAATCTGGGAATTGTTGGTGTCATGTGCTAACCCCTAGGTTAGGGAGATAGGGATCCGGCAACTTGCGCCGGCTGAGTGCGTTGTCCGGATCGTGAGAGCGCCTGAGTAAGTAAAATGAATCTCAGATTCAATTTTCGGGCAACATTAAAGCACGTGCTGACTTCTTCGAGCCCAATTAAATCTACCTGGCTTGGTGGCGCGACTCTTGCGTCTGACCATACAGCATTGCAGAAGCTTCAAGTCACTCGGCAGGAATATCAGGAATATGGGGCTGGATGGGTTGCGAGGGTTTTCTCTGGTGCAGTACAGAAAGCGTGAACGAATCGGCCTAACAGGCCAGCGGGACCTCTCTTCCCATTGCTATCTGTGTTAAATGGCGTTGGGGTATTCGAGGTTTTTGGGACATACCTCTCCTGCTCTAGAAAATACCTGTGTAAAGGGATTTGTTTGGTTATGATGCGTAATCTCCACGTTCTGGTATGGCAAGTGGTAGCCATGAAAATTGACAGAATCAATTGGTAGGGCATCTTCGGAAAAGATTTTCACAAACTTCAGTCACGATATGTTCATCGCTCTTAAACCTCAATAAAAGACTCTAGCCATGTTCATTACCAGCACTTTCTTTGCTGAAGAGCGGCTGATACTACGCTATCAACGTCTCAAATTAGCTACTGATGCTGAGCAGTCACCTCTTTACCTCGCTGGTTATCGAGCAATGTCAATTAGAGTAGTCTACTTGTCAAGCAACATGTTCTACTTCATCCACTTCAGGATGCTTAGAAATCGAGGAGCAGGCAACAATTAACAACAGCCTGCTTCTTCGCCAGATTATCTCAACGACATTGCAGATGACTAAAGGCCGAGCGGAGTCTTAGCAAGCACCCTCATCACCAGCATCCCATAGCGCAAGAATTCGCAAGCCTTCGAACCCAGCTGACAGCATTCTCATTTCCCATCCTCATACACCTTCAACACCCTCTGACCCCTTTCTCATCAACGCAATTCCCCTTCCCCCCCCCCGAAACTAAACCCCATACCACTGAGCCACACCACGAACGTCGAAGGCGGCCCGCGCCCTATAGCACCTCACTACTTACAACTCACACAGTCATACCCCGCGTCCATCCGCACACTGCTGGAGCTCGCAGGAACTTCAACTCGGAGATAGATCCATTCGTCGCCCTATTCTCTACAATCCTCCACAATCAGTACTCACCCCACATCCCCCCTCCTCCAAATACGAGAAAATGCGCAACGGCAAAGGGCAAGCAACGCACAGAACAATACCCTCAATCGGAAGCTCGTACCTTTTCCTTATATCTGCCCACCCACATATCAGCTAGCCCCCCCTTCTCGCAACTTTTGCGTACAGAGAAGTAGGGGCTTGAGGTAGGGAAACCGGGGGGAGTTAGGTTTGATGCGGCAGTGGATGTACATGATAGGTTTGGAGTATGCGCAAGTGCGGGTGATCTACGTGCAGAGGTGGGGTGGTAGGATGGGAGTTGGTGAGGGGCGTGGTGGTGAGGATAGGAATGCAGGAAGAGGAAGAGGGCCAGAGAGTGGAGAGGAGAGGAGAGAGTATGTTTGCTATTGGGTGAGCTTAGGAGGTCAGGTGAGGGGGAAGAAATGCTGTCGGAGATTGGGGATTGGTAGGGGCGGGGAAGGGGGTTGTTGGATTTGGTGCTGAAGGATGGGGTTTGGGAATGGATGTGTAGGGGGAAGATTGGAGGTGTGGGTGTGGGTGGGGGTATGATATTGTGTTTTGGGGAAGGGGGGGGGGGGGAAGTATTGGTGGCGATATGCTGTGTGGAGCGGCATGAAGGATCAACATGTGCCGATAAGAATTTGAGAGGGATACAGAACCTGGATCGGGAGTGGAGCTTACCGAGCATCCATGATAGGGGGCTGAGAATTCTAAGTGACATCGGGAGATATCGATCGGAGCAAACATGACCTCCGACTCCAGGGCTAATGTTCAGCGAAAGGGGCGCCTGGAAGATCGCAGTAGGCAAGCAGGACTAGTCATTCAGCGCGGGCCGCGAGTCACATTCGCTAATAGCGGCGATAATGCTGCTTTCGGCACGGTGACCTAATACTAGGCCGAGGGAGCAATAAAGCGCCCAATGAGGTAGCCTCAAGCAAGTACGCCTGGAGCAGGTGCATTCTGTGTACTTATCCTAGAAAGGCCAGCGTTGGGGTTGACTTTGTAGACGCTTTGGAGGTTACATTGTCGATGGCTTATGGGACGCTACTCCCTCTCCTCAGTGTTGTTCGGCGGCGATAGATGCTTGAGATGCTGCTGGAATCGGGGAATCGACGGAACGATGTCAAAGACCGGCGAGCCTGTATGTGCGGAGGGAAGAGAGAGTTGGAAGGCTCATTCCAGTAGATTATTTTAGTGTCACGAATAGCTCTCCGTGAAGTAGCAAGAGCCCGGTGGAGCTGCCAGAGGAAGTATCCGAAAGTTTGATCCTTGGGACGGAGACGTCTGGTCGCGTTGTTTGGTGAGACGACGGCAAGAAACTTGAGGGGCTGATGGAGCTCTGTTTTTAGGAATTCTACAGCGACTTGTCCAGGAGCGCCTGCAATCACCCCACATTTCGGTCTTTTACCACTTCGATGGTTCTTCTAAGAACCTCCTCCGGCACCGCGCTGATTTATCTCTCATTCCTCGTAACAGTTTTGCTCCTTTCATCTTTCCTGGCGGTTGGCGGCCTCTGCTCCCCTCAACCGCTCACGATTGCTCTCCATGACATCCATCAACTCATACCATCCCTCCAGGTCCCGCCCTTTACGAGCTTTTCTTCTGTTGAAATCCTCGTTTTCGTTAATCGCACCGTACTTGATATCGACCTCTGCATACGGGAATACTCTGAGCTCTCTCCCCTCGGTCTTCCGCTCGTCAAGGAACAACCTTGTCCTGGTGATAACGTCAAGATCTGACATACCCTCTGGATCGATAATAGGAGCGTTGTAGGGCTTGAAAGTAGTACGCTGTAATGCGCGAGGCTCGTTGGAGGCGTAGCGATGGAACCAGGTGTTCCATCTCCTTTCGGGTTCATGCACGGGCGCGGAATCCTCTTGGGAGGAGGACTCATCGCCGTTGATGTCCGCGGAGATGAAGCAGTGGTTAAACACAAGATACTGTGACGAAAACTCAGCTATGCCATTATCAGGAATAAGACTGATTGAAACGAAATTGACAGTGATGAAGAGAAGGCTAATCGCGACTTGGGAAGACAAAGACTCTCATACCTCTAGTGTTGAGGAGTGAGCAACCAGAAAGTCTAGTAAATCATCTTGGAGAAAATAGTATCCTAATTCGAGTTCTCTCAGATTGGGCGCATGCTCTGCTCTAAGCGGGATTAGGGCTTCTTGAGAAAAGGTCTGGCCAATGGTAGCGTTTTCGTGGCCGATGATGGCAAGACGAGTCACGTTTGCGAGGGCATTGATGAAATAACGGTCCAGGTTGTTGATATATCTCCGAAGTTGCGGTTTTGTGTTGATATTCCTAGAGATTGATGGACTAGTGTTAGTAAGAGTAAGGGCGCGACTTCATTGCAGACCTAGCAGAGGAAAGGGTTTGGGCTCCCCCACAGATAAACGAGGCCGTGCAGCGCGTGGACGCTTCAATTTTTGGGTATAAGTGTTGGATCAACATACCATCCAGCCATATCCGCTCCATAAATCTCAAATTTGAAGGATTCCAACTTTGCGAGCAACTGTACTTGGTCAGCTGGCAGCTCCACTCGGTCTGCAAGCATTGAGACTTGATATCAGGACTGATGTATGGAATAATACATGATACGGAAATACCAAATCGTTCTCAGAACACCAGAGGCTACCCCTAGGGAATCGATCGAATAATGCCACACACCTTGTTGAATCGATTACTGCCCACGATCGAATTGGCCCTCATTGGCCAATCTTTGACAACAAGCTCTCGCATCCCGTTCGAAACGTCCATACAGATGGCCTCAAAGGTCTTCTTTACCAGTGCCCTCAAGCTCTCCTGCTCCTCTAACCTCTCAGTCTCCTCTTCAGTATCCTCGGCGTCACATGCTGTCAGATTCCCAAACAGGTCGTCACAATATTCGGACTCGTTGTCTGTATTCAAATGAAAGTCGAAATCAATGATCATATTCTCGAGACACGGAAACTGCGAAAGATTGCTGAGAACGGTCTTGACTTCGGCTGGAAAGACCCCTTCAACATTGCGGACATCTCTTCTCCGTTCCCCAGGTACTATAGCCTTGAAATGCAGGGTTTTCACATACTTTATTTGATTTGTGGAACAGAGGTACAGTACGGCTGCACCAGACTTCCGGGTATTACGGAGTATTATAGAACGGAAGAGATAAGGGCTGAGGATCTTATAGAAGGAAATACAGATGCGACTTAGGTTGATTATATTCTGCTCGCCGGAAGACGCAACTTTGAAGGCCTGATAGCCATCCTTATGCTGAGACTCCGAATCCTGTGCACTGTGGTTGTTGAATGCATCATTCGTGGCTTCGTCAGTCTGAGTATCCTTTTCCTGGCTGTCCCTATCGAATCTTCCGTCGGCTTCAGCTGCTTCATTGTCAGACCTCAATTTTGCGAGTTTCTCATTTTCGCTGTCATTCGTATCGCTATCCTTCTCCTTGTCCAGCAATAAATCCACAATCTGAAGTATCAACTCGTGCGATAGATCATGGAGTCGAGGCGACATGTTCAACGCATTGTCGTTCGATACCAAACAGATGACAGACTGGAAAAAACAATCCCGGGGGCTGTCGGTTTTACAGAGACCTTTAGATGCTTTCTAGGCAAGCAAGTCCTCCTGGCATTCTAATTTTCTCGGAGACTAAAGCTTATCCAATCGTTGGGAGAGAGCAGCGCACTATGGAAGCGACATAATGTCAGTTGAAGAACTATAGTTGCTGGACCAGCGGTGGCCGTAGTATAAGACAAGCGTTGATCAAAGGTTCGTGCGCAGGTTCAAGCAAAAGGGCGGACTGCTACCAATTAGCGCTTTCACAACGGTTGTCGCCCCTTGACCTTATTTTTAGATCCCCGACCCCAACTTCTGGCAACATAATTTTGGTCAACTTTCGCATTTCACTATTAAAACATATAAAATTAATCAATTATTACTCTAGACACTATGCGCTTTCTAAAACTGTTTTAATTATAAGTTTTGATCACAAATTGCTAAAGCTATAGAAATTGCAAAGTTCGTTGACATATACTAGTACTTTAAGAAGTTCAAGTCGATCTTTGATTTTAAGATACGCTTCGAAACACAAAAACTTTACAATCAAATAACTTTCTCAATATTGATTTAGACTCTATCAAAGATGTGCTATTAAAAGCGCAAAGTCCACTCTATCAAACATGAGATTTTGATAGTGGTAAATCAAGAAATACGAAAGTTGATCAAAAGCATCTTGCCAGAAGATGGGATCGAGAATCTAAAAATAAGGTCAAGGGGCGACAACCGTTGTGAAAGCGCTAAAAGCCCATGTTAGCGGTCTCATGAATATGCGCAATGCTTGGCAATGACGGCAATCGAAACCGCCCCCCATCCACATACTTTGTACATTACAGCTTTTGAAAGTGCACTATGAAAGACTATCTTATATGTTCACCCCCAATGTCGATATTATCACACTTCTGAGAAAACCCCCGTTCCTGCACCAGAATACGGTGTTATCCCAGGTCTCCTACATGAACATTCAGAGTTTTAGTCAGAGGTTCGATCTGCACGGGAAACCATTTGAGACAGCACCAATCCCTGGCCCAGATGCATGGAATTCTCTATTCTACCTGCCCTATCCAATGTTTACTGAAACGCCTCTTCTAATATCGATCTGCGACAATCGTTGGACCGCTAATTTGACCTCAGAATCGTAGGAGATATCATCCAGGAGACTTCCGCGGAGGTGGCCCAAGTCTGGCCCAAATCTAACTTGGTTCGTCTGTCTTCTCGTTGTTGTCGTATTTCGTCGTTATCGTCTATGGAACTTTCGTTTCGTGGTCGGATTCGCTGTCGATGTAGTCCTCATAGTCAGCCTCCTCCGCCTCTGCTAGGGCCATGGCCTTCATTGTAGCATCCGCGTTTCTTTCAGAGCGTGTGCTCGAACAGCAATCAAGAGCTCATCAAGGAAGGCGCTTTCCTTTTATGTACTTCAACTCTTCACACTATTGAAGATTGCAGCTGCTCAACCACCTTCATCTCGAAGCTCAAAGGCGTTTTCGCGCGCGAGTCATCCGGTTCCCGCTGACCCTCAATCTCGCAATTGCCCGTCAAACAAGTCGTAACAGCATCTTGATACTTCTTGCCAACGTAGAAGCCTAGCTGCAGGATCCATTCCTTCACGAGAGGCTCTAAGATGTCTTGTGGTTCCAAACGTTCTTTTCCCTGCAGCTGCAGCATGTTCCTTACATTCTTCCAGAGCCCGATCTCAAGCAGGACAATGCCGAGACTGAAGTAGTCGTGCTTGGGCTGGTGTTTGCTCTGTGGATGCGAGTAATCTGGATGCCGGTAATGTAATTCATCCGTGTCGGGCTTCACGCCGAATGCCCCGTTGTCATCGTGGCGGCTGTGGTTGAATCCTATCAGATAAGGGGACGGCACAGACTCTGACACGGCCTGTGGCTGGGGAATGAAGAATAAAACCCTTGATGAAGAGATATTTTTGTGCTGCCAATCGGCTCTATGAATTTCGGACACGGTAGCTGTAAGGCTGTGAGCGAGCTTGAGTCTTTCATCAAGAGCAGGTCGCTGTGGGCCACCCTCTTGGGTTTGCGTAATCATTTGCTCTAGGCTCAATTTGTCTGTTAAGAAGCGTAAGAATTGCAAAGAGCCGGCGACCACCCTGCGGAACACGCTTCACGATGTCTTCTTGCCTCCCTGGCAGTATCCCACAGGCTTCGACAGCAGTCAAGACGGCCTGTTCTGTGATCACTTCTTGGAGTGCTCCATTAGGCACGAAGTATCGTCCATCCACGTTTTGACATCGTAATTCGTGGATTTGAGCCCGGAGGTCTGCCATCAATTGACAACCGAGGGATGGGCAGGTGGAGAGGATGATGAGGGCGGTAAGTCCACGATGTTAGAAACATTTCGCTAGCACATTTGACGTAGAAGGTACTCTATAAATGCTGAATGCTGAGTCTGAAACAGGGTGGGGGGGGGGCGTTGAATGCCTTGCGGGGGGGTTTCTGCCTAGCCTGCAAGCCGGGCGTTTCGCCCCCAAACACCGAGAGGGCTCAGAGCTGTGCAATCAGAAGGCTGTAGCAGCTTTCAGACTGCTTGGACTGATTGGATCTCATCCTAAAGAGTTTATCCCGTCAGCCCTCCGGCAGGTCAAAACCTTCGGGGGAATCGCACCGTGGTCAACTTGCGTGGCACCGAAACGATGTAAAACTCGTCCTTTTCCTGCGATGATAAGCTGTGTCTCTTCTTTTCCGACGAACAGATTTACCTCGATGTCACACTGCTTATTGGGAAACAGTCGCTGCAATAAGTGGACAAGCTTTTCCTTCGATACATATCGCGGGTCAAGTTTCTGGCTTTCCATCGCGCTGGTTCGCAACTTGAGTCGGTCAAAGCGGGTGAAGAGAGCAGGGACGGATTCGGGGGCGGCGAGGCTGTGTATCAGTCTGCTACACCACCTTTTCCTAAGATACTTAATGCAATGCCATGTCATGCTTTGAGGTACGAGTACGTCATGTCGCAGGTCTTGGCTGCAGGCAGTAACCTTCCCATGCAGCCCAGAGGTTTAGAACATCACTTTTTGTTGTGTTCCATCATTATCATCGTAGTGACCTTCAAAACTGAATTAACGCAAATAAGTCTTGGTAGACGGAGCGCTGTGATCGCTTCATTTCCCCATCATTGCATCCGTTATCGATGCAGATAGAGCGATTTTGGACCTTGTATCCAAAGGCGCTCACCACACCCAGCCTACTGGGCGAGGACCGCGATCTGGACCATCGCCGTCTTGTGGACGACTCCTTCCGACTCTTCAAAAATGCACATGAGGAGATTGAAGTCATCTGCGGCGGCTGGGACGATCCAGCTAGTAAGCCATGCTCACCGGAGCGTTGAGTCGGAAGACGGCTAAAGGGCAGTGATAGCTCAGGATTGCTTAAGGATTAGATGTACAGATGACCTATGGACACAGATACACGTAAGCGCCATGTTGAGGACTCAAGTTGTGAATGTCAGTCAGGTGGGACTTATCAGTTGACATCTTAAGGAGCTCGAAAAATGCGAACAAGATGTAGTCTAGTAAAGTCTTTTTTCTTGAGCTTGATTCTGTCCTAATATTGCTTGCAGTATTGTCAGACAAGCGTACACCTGGGACAAATTCACTGTAAGCCTCGAAGCATTGCAGATGATTCTTACCTTTCACCAAGTGTTTGCTCCCTTCCTGGATTGTGTCCATTCTTTTGGTATCAAGACCTGTGAGAATGATGAGAGCTGGAACAGCCATCGGAGATCTCTACAGGTTGGATTGATGGGTAGACCCGATAACTATGGTTAGTCCTGTGAGCGTATGGCAGGTGTTGACAATCATGGGACCTGGGCTGACCGAAGTAGAATTCTGTTACACTATACGCTATGTGGTTCGAAACGGAAGATCAACTGGTCCAGTATGGTCGGTACGGCGAACTGCGGTATACCAGCAGTATCAGTTCCAGAAAAGACTGTCAAAGTGGATACTGTTACAACCTTCTGTCGATTCTCAAAGAAGATTCAGCGAAGTACAAGCGCAAGGCAGGGGTAAAAAGCACGAGCACCCCATGCGATACCATGTCGTATTTCTATTCTCCACGGCAGTCTTGTGGAGAGACTACATCATGCATCTGCGCCGGGATCTGGAAGAGCTGGTGATGTGCCTGCCGCAGTCGTTGGTTGCGGGCAAAGCTGACGAAAAGGGTTCAGAGTGATAAAGCATGCTTCTCAAGCGTTGGAAGAGCCAAAATGGACCATTATGCAGCTACTTTTGCGGACAGCCAAAGAACGCAAAATATACGTCAACGTTTGCTGAGGACCTTGACACTTCTCGATGCAGGCCTTGAAATTGCCAACGGATGTGTGGCGCACTGCCAGGAAATGGAGAGTCCTGAGTTGAGTGGTACTGCGCAAGCAGTACTGTCTGAATTGAGAGTATACTCGTCGCAGATGAGGTCTCACAAGAATGTTGTATCGAGTCTCGTGGAGCATTCACGTGGCACAATGGAATTAGCAGGTTCTGCCCGTCTTTTAGAATCGCATGGACTAACAACAGCTCGCAGCTCTTTAAAGTCCTCGAGTATCGGAACAGTGAGGTTTTTGGTCAGAGCGCTGCCGCTTTACACAGGGATGTTGAGTTAATCGGAAATGTGGCGTTCCAGAGCAAGGAGGAGAGCAAGGCCATGACCAAGCTAGCCGAACAGAACCGGAGCGATACTAGGTCACTGAAAGCTCTTTCCATGATTGGTACATTGTATCTTCCGGCAACATTCCTGGCTGTAAGTCCAATTCCCGTAATGATAACTGGCGGGTCGTGCTTTGTTTGACATCGATGTCATAGACAATCTTTAGCTCCAACTTGGTCCAGTCACGGTCGGCCGGCGATGCTAACAACGACTCGCACCTGGCACTCTCTCCCGATTTTTGGCTCTTTGTTGTGGTGGCAGTCCCTTTGATGGTCGCAACGTTGGCTTACACATATTGGCTGGAGAGAAGGCGTACCTGAGTACAAGTCCCTACGCTCAGGACCGATGGTTGAGTTCGAGAAGACCTCAGAAGAGAAGGAAAGTCGATCGTTGAACCAAAATAAAAGTTAACAAATAAGCTTGGAAGCGGCCGCCAAGCTACTAATTAGCGCTTTTATCCCTGCTTAATTCTATTAATGTATTCCGCCCCAGACCACACACTTCCTTTATTCGACAAAAGCGATAACATACATCTTATCTCAGCATTGTGAAGAGCAGGTTTCTTACTGTTGCAAATAGACCGTATCAGACGGGAACGAACTTCTAGGAAAGTGTAAGATTTCTCGGTAGCAATCAGCTACTCTGATAGTAATTTAGGGCTTTTAGAAGGCTTGCAAATAGACTGACCGTCGGTTCGGTTTTCGGTTCCGACTTCTGGAACCGACCCAAATCGACGATCCAACTTTAGGAATCGAACCGAAAATCGATTCGATTTCAACTATTTTGAAATCGAATCGAATCGAATCGAGTCGATTTTCGATTCAAAGATTGAAATCGAATCGAATTGTCAAGAACGTCAAGAATACTAAAAATAGTATAAATTTAGTTTAAATTTAGATTTTTTTAATTGTTTTCTAGATAATGCACAATAGTAATGCATAATATAAAAACAATCTAATATATTTATTAATTAATTTAAATAGATTAACTATTTCTATTAAATTATTAATTAATTGTTACTAAAAATAATTAAATTTACTAAAAATAATAGTCTTGACAATTCGATTCGATTTTTCGATTTCAATTTTAGAAATCGAATCGTTAAGACTTTCGATTCGATTCAATTTCTTGAATCGAACTCGATTTCTCAAATCGACGCGATCAATCTACTTGCAAATTCTTGATTTTATTTCTAGATTCTATATCTTAAGTTTTGTCAAGATTGCTTTAGATTTATTTATTAACTTTTGTATTTCTTGATATTTAAGATGCGATTAACCAAGATAATTACAATTAACTTAGAGATATTATCGATATTTGCAATCTTTCTTATTAAATTTTTTAGATATTCGTCTTATAGATATTTCGGAACAGCTAATTTATATCTAATTTATATAGATATTCTATATAGAGCTTGTATTATACTTAGTAAGCAATACTTAATAATAGATATCTAGAATTATTTTTAGAATTATTACTATTCGCATAAAAAATTTGTCTTCTCTTTTGCATTTCTAAATTTTATTCTTTTCTACTTGTATTGTTTTATCTATATTTATAATCTAAATTATTCTACAAATTAAGTTGATTCTTTACTATAATAGCTATTAATTATATATAAATTAACTTAAACAACAATACAACAAATTTCTAAGCCTAGCAAACTATTTTTGCTCTTGTATAAATCTATTGTCTTCAAAATGTTACAAAAATCTACTTATATGTTAAAAGAAGTAGCAAATTTAATATCTAGTTTATAATTTCAATAACAATAATCTTGTATAGTGTGATCGTTGAATCGAGTCGAACACTTTTTTCTTAACTTAATTCATTCTCTTGAATCTCGTAGAATTGAATCAAGATTAAGGCGCGAATTCGATTTTAGAATTGGATTTCGTCGAATTAATGCCAAGAACCCAAGCTAACTTCGTCGCGTTAGCATTCGCTTATCTTATCTTATCTTATCTACACGCTAATTTGATTAAGTTAGCGCAAGAGTTCACGCTAATCATATGCAATTAGCGTGAACCTTGCGCTAGCTCAATCGAGTTAGCGCGTCACGTGACGTCACGTGATCGAGTAGGTCGAGTTAAACATTCGACGCGCATTCTTCGTTCGTCTCATCCTGTTAAGCTAGGAAATTTGCCTAATTCTAGAGTTAGGATTGAGCGAATTAACTCGATCGAATTAAAACCTAATTCGACGATCACACTAATCTTGTATATAAGATAAAGCTAGTTTAATTTCTAGTAAAGAAACTTGTTAATTAATTGCTTAAAAGCAATTTTAAAAAATACAAATAAAAAAAGAATTTGTTTTTAATAAAGATATAAAAAGAAAATCTTTTTTTGTTAAACAATATTAATAAAATAATACTATTATAAATATTAAAATATTAAACTATTTAAAATTACAAAATAAAACTAATAAATCTCTACTATTATTAAGTTGTTAAAATCTTTAATTGTTATTTTAATTCTAACAATACAATACTTTAAAATCTAATAAAAGCTTAACAAATATCTTAATAATAAAAGACTAAAAACAATTACAAGAATTGCAACAAAGAAACTATTGTCGACAACTATAATCTAAAGAAACTAGAGTAAATATTTAGTTTCTTCTAGTTGTAAGGCTATGTACAAACGTGTGATAAGACGTCGCTACATCGACGTACTAAAGACGAGACTAAGTAGTATGTAGAATTGCAATTCACAAAAACATTAATTCGTGAGAATTCTAGAAGAGAATTCTTAGAAAGAAAACTCTATACGATGTCAAGTCGTCACTAGGATAACTTAACACTAATGATGTGTTCGTTAATCATTAGAATTTGACATCACAATTGTCTTTCTCTTTTGAATTCTAATTTCTAAAATTAATGTGTCATGACAACGCTTTGTTTGCGCAATTTTTCGATCTTTTATTAAGTTCTCTTTTAGAACTTTTTTCTAGTTCATATATCTTCTTGTCAAGGTCGCAAGACGTTTATAAAAGATTTTTTTTAATTTCTTTCTTTATCTTTCTTAGACATTCAAGAGGAAGTTGAGAAGCAACGATAATTTTTCTCGTATATTATTGCGAGACTTTATGTTGTTCGTTTCAAGCGTCTTATCGTGTGTTAACTTTAGATCGACGAACGAAAAAATCTTTTGTTTTCTTGTTTCAAAGCGTAAATACGTTTTTTATCAATATGTCGTTGCGTCGTTATTGCGACAAATACTTAATAATAATGTATCGCAATTCATTTAAATCTTATAAATTCTAAGTTTAGCTTAACTCATTATTTAAGTAAATTATCTCGATTTTCTTTGTTCGATTTAATAAAGTTAGCGCGATTGATTCGCAAATGATGTTTATCAACAACATCATCATAATTTCTTTCTCTTTATATCACTTTTCGATTTATAGTTGATAGATAAATGCGACATTCTCTAGATCGTTCTAATGCTAACGACGATATTGCGCACAAATCTCGCATTCAATGTAAGTTTTCTTAATTATTTTGACGTATCGTAACTTCTTTTCGATAAAGATAATCGTAAATTTTATTGATTTTTCGTTATCGTAGTAGCGAATCAATTACGTAAGCGATACTTTAGCGAGATTTTGCTATAAATAAATTAATAAAAACAACAATATTAATCGAAATGATTCTTTTTGCTCTTCTTGTTCGCACGCAAACGCAACGTTTTTTTCTTTTGCATCTCTATTGTTTGCGATGCTTCGTTCGCATTAATAGAAATGTTAATTATTAAATTAGATTAATCGTTAAATCGAATTATGATATCATCTCTCTAGTTTGACCTAACGTCAAGATTGGATCGCGACAATTTTTTGAAATCGAATCGCTCAAAGTAGTTTAGCGCGCTTTGTGCTAAACTACTTATAATAATCGACTAAACTACTTTAAGCGATTCGATTCTTCGAAATTTTTTTGACCTAGATCTTGGCATTTGCACGTGACATTTCCGGGTTAGCGCGATCAATCTACATTAAATACGTTTTTAACTTTTGTTTACTTCGCAATCTAACGACATGTAATGTGTCAAACGAAAGAATATTCGTTGTAAATATTGCGCTTTAAAGCGCAAGATCATAAGTTATCTATATACTTTTATATTTAATTTAACTCGTTAATGTGTTTTTATCGTTATTTGATATATTAAGCGAATTAACATTTTGTTAAAGTTTAGCATACAAGTTTTTAATAAAAACGATGCTAAAATTAATTAGATCGCGTTCGCTTCGCAATGCGACGTTGTCTCATTATTATATACGCATAACAACGAAAAAACAAATTGATTTTACGTTCGATTTACGAAAATCTTCTAGTTAACATTAATGTTAAGCTAAATCGTTTATGCGATATTTAGCAAAAAATGCTTGATATAATGCGTCATAAAGCAAATCTTGATGCTTTTTCTTTAAAGAAATTAGACGAAAACAATAAATTCGTATTTAACAATATTGTTGTAAACGACAAATTTAAGAGTTCGTAGATTTTGCGTAATTTAATAACTTCGCTAAGAATAACATCATTTGTTTCGTTTCTATTAATTAGACTTCTTTAAGAAAGAACGACGTAAATGTCTAGACGAGACTTCTCTCGTATACTATAGCTATTTCGACAATTTACATGTTTAATTTAATTATGTCGAATTGCTTGTTATCGAACAAAAGCATTCAAAATAAGCAATTTTCTTATTCAATAACATAAAAACTAACAATTAGAAGATCGAATCTCATCTATATTCTTTCGCGAACATCACATCTTCGCAATCTCTACGTAGAATTTATGTTCGAAAGATTATCGTTCAAAATATGCTTTCATTATGTTTGAAACAATGAAATTAATTGCGTTTCAAAAGATTGCGTTTCTTATTTTTGTAATCGACAATCTATTCTTATAATGCTTGTGCATTATCGAAGATAATTAAACAACAATAATTGAAAAATTAATTAAGAAAGACACGTATAATTAATCGTAAATAAAATGCTAAATCTTGCATCAAATAACACGCGTACAAGAACTTTTTATTAAAGAAAATTAAATAACGAAAATAATTAAATTTGAATGCACTTTATGTCGCATTTTCACAACTCTTAATGTTTAATTCAATCGTTAAAAGAATTATAACATCATTTATACGCATTATCTATGTTATTGTTGTGTTTTAAGTTTGTGTAACAACATTAAATTTTACTTCTTATCGTTGAAATCTCTCTTGCGAACATGAAGTTTTAATTTTTTTGTTTTCGCAATTAATCTTTCGAGAGATTTATACGCATTATATTTCTTAAGTTTTCGCTTCGTATTTGCGAGATAATTTCTTAATATTTAATTATTTTCACATGATAAAAACTCTTTTTATCGAACAAGATATTACGACTTGCTATATTTTGACTTATGATTAAGAATATCTTTTATTTTTTACTTCTTATTTTTGTCAATCAATATTATATTCTTCGAGGCGACGATGTTTAAATTACGATAATATAATTTTAATAATAAAATACAAAAAACAAAATAAATACGTTATTTAACGAAAAGACGTAGATAATACGTTTGCGAGTTAACGATATTTTTAATTTCGAACGATCTTGTAAACTTGTAAGACAATTTCTTTTTTAAACGAACGTCTAAAAGATTTTTGATAAAAAGTATAATTTCATTATTAATTTAATATCTTTTTGAAGTAATCTTTTTATTGTAATTTCGAATTTGCGTTTGTTGCACAATCTATAGACGACTTATTAATTGATTGCGTTCGTTTCACAAAGATTAAATTTGCTTTCGAACAACAAAAACGTTTAAACAATTTTTGTCGTCTTAATTGAATTAAAAAATTTGCAATAAATTTAAACATCAATTTAAAGAGTAACGTTTTAATTGACGTATGCGATGCACTATTGTAAATATATTAAACTAGAGCTAGCAACAAGTTTTAATTGTTTTGTTTATAATTGCAATAGCAACGCAAATAATATTTTAACGTCTAATTTTGTCTTTCGATTTGCTTATTAGTCTAAGAGTAAAAAACAATATTTAGCTTTCGTTTAATACATATGCGATAATATATCGCAAATTAATAATCACTAGTAAAGAGCAAATTACAATCGAAAACAATTTTACGAATTTCAAGATAAGCAAGCAACATTATCTTGAATAAAGTGTTAATTAAGTCTTTTGTTAATTATATAGATTTGACAAGAATGTATAGAGACATTTTGAAGTATTAATCGATCACAATTAGAATTGCGTTAAATATATTATTCTTGCAACGACTAGCAAGTAACTTCGTTATAAAGTTTATTAAAATCTTGACTCATAATTAAACAAGAATAGAGAGCGATATCAATTTCTTATAAAGATGATAATGCGAAATTTTATTTCGCTAATAAACGTCGCAATCTTTAATATATATATTAATATTTACGATTATCTTTGATTAATAAAGCTTTTTGTTTATAAGAATGCGTATCTTTTTAATTTTAAAATGTTTCGTTAAAGCGTTATTATAATGCAAACGTAATAACTTGTTCTTTAATAATGTTTCGTCGAAAATCAAAATAACATAAAAGAGAAATATTATTTCTTTGTGAATTAATTAATCTTTTTTCGCGCAAATTTAACTTAGGATTTGCAACGTCAATTATTTTTTAATTTTAAGCGCTATAAAGTTCTTTTCTTACAACTCTTTTATTTTGAACAACAACAAAAATAAGAAAGTTTTTAAATTGTTTTTCTTGTTACATGCGATGCGAACGTTGTTGCGACGCAATTGTTAAGTTATTGCGCTTTAAGTTATGTTTACAACTTCTTTTTCTTTAAATTTACTAATTGTATTTTTTTTATTTAAAGCATTTTTATTAAAAAGTTTAATGTCGATTTTTTTTTTAATTTTCGATATTCGAGTCTTGAATGCATTTTTATTGCGTAATGTTAACGTTTAGCGAACGTCTCTCGTAAGTATTAATGTTATCTTAATAGCAACGATAATAATGTTTTTTAGCTTATTTTAAAGCGTAAATAGATAACTTTTATCATTTAGTTCGCTTTTGTAATTGAAGCGTTAAGAGAATTTATCAATTAAATTTGTTTTTTTTGTGCGATATTTGATTTCGAAGTTGTATTTTGTCAACGAAAGTGCTTATTAAAACTAACGACGATTTAACGTTGTTATCTTTATAAAATATCGTAAATTATTATAATTCGTTAATACAATAATTAAGTAGTAACTATTCTTTAAATAGTGTCAATATTGCTTGAAGTTGTTACGCTAATACTTTCGTAAGAAATATTAAAGAGAGTTATGCTATTGAAGAGATTTATAGACGTCTTTAGGCAATGCAAGCAATCACTTGATAACAAGAGATTGCAACTTAGTAGTCGTAACAATAAATAAAGACTTAAGATAAATTGAACACAATTCATAAAAAAGTTGCGTTCGAAAGCTATTTTTTTTTTCATTATTTGAAGTTTAAGATGTTTAAGATGTTTAAGACATTAATTATTTTATTATTTTAATTCTAAATTTAAAATGTTTAAAAATCAAGTTCTCTTAATTATCTTAATCTTGAATTTAAGATGTTTAAGAGTTAAGTCATCTTGATTACTTTGATCTTATTGATAAATCTTTCTTTTTTAATTATCTTGTGAAGAGCGATGTGCGATAAATAGTACTTATTAGTATGCGACTCGTAATAGAAGTCAATAACAACAACAAACAACTTTTGATCGTAAATCTTCTATTAAGTCTTTGCGAAAATCATTTTTCTTAAATAGAATGTTATTGAATGTTACGTCATCTAATTGATATCACTTATAAAATAAATTAATTGCGACAAAATTGTTGCGATTGCAAATCTCGAAGCGTTTATCTTAATGCGAATGCGATTTTTTGAATTAAAGTAAATTAGCATAGACGTTTGCGTAAAGATTGTAATGAGCTTTCGAAAAACTAAAATAACATTCTTGTTAAATACAAAAAAATTATTTTGTTTGTCTTGTTTATTACTCTTTAAAAGTTTCGTCAAAGTTTAAATAATTTTTGCATAGTATTTTATAAATCGTCGATAAAAGTTTGCGAAGTTTAAGAACATTTGAAGCTTACATAAAGTAATAAGTTAAAATTATGTTTTAATGAAATTAACTCATAATAAGTTCATTAACATTTCATGATTACTTATAATGTATTCTAGAAATTTAATCAAGATTGTTATAAAAAAGCATTTAAATAACTTTGCGTAAAGCTTGTAGAAGCGTAGTTTATTAAATATTTAACGTACGCAATTTTAATATTTCTCTTGTGTCTTAAAGTAGATTAAAATGTTATTAAAATAAATTACACAAAGATAATTTATCAAATCTCTTAAGACTTTATTAATCAATACTTGAAAAATAGTTAATGCGTTCGTTAATTCAAACGACATTATTACGTATTCGAAATGTTTATATCGTGTTCAAAAGATTGTTTTTTATTTATCTTTTTATCGAATTCGAATTCGATAATAAGCGTTTTTCAAATTTAGTTTCGTAAAGTACGTGACACTTATTAAACGATTTAGCGTCTTCTTTATAAGAGAAAAAAAATATCAATTTTTAGTTGTAATCGCATTGAGATCGCAATAATTAACGCATAATCTTAGACTTTTATTACTTTTTAACACAAACAACATTAATGCTTTGACTTAATTAATCAATTTGTAAATTTTGTTTAGATTTAAGTTTTTCAAAAGATAATTACGTAGAACAATTAACTTTTGTTTGAACAAAATATATAACGAGTTATAAGACGATTTCTTTTTAAGAAGCAAATTAATCTTATAATTTTTTTTTTCGTATTTAGAGAGAATGAATGCATTTTTTAAATCGAAAACATCGTCGTAGCTCTAAATGTTTTTAAGTATAATACGCATTATCGACGTTTTATTAACGTTGAAATCGCAACAAATTAAAGCAAATATCGAAATTTGTTTCTTAAGTTTTAAAAAATTCTTTAAGAATTTAACAACAATGATATTTTTCGTAATTTGATAGCGTCAAGTTAACGTATATTAATCGACGTAAAAGTTAACTTTTATTATTTAGAAAAAATCAATAATGATGTCGTATACAATTTTATCAAATGCATAGAAAACTTGTTTCAATATATATTTTTATCTTTTATTGTCGCAAATCTTGATTTCTACGACGTAGAATTTTACAAATTAAATTTTTTAAATTGTAAAAACTTTCATTTTAATTGCGAGTTGTTCGATTTTCTTCAAATATTACGTCTTCGTTAAGCGTTCATTAATGCAATTAATATAAGCGTCTTTATTAAGAAAATCTTTTCGTTTGTGTTACTTTTTATTAACAAATATTAATAACTTTGCAAAAAGAATCTTTGTTTTGTGTTTTTAATTCGCAATTGCGATTACAATTCTTGCGAATTTATTTAATTTTTTAAATTGTTAAAAATCTCTTCGATAAAGAAACGTAACGACGACGCTTTTAGAACATTTGCTTTGAAATTTTTTCAAACATTGTTAATTGCATTGACTTGCGAGTTGTCTTTAACAAATTTAAAACATTTTCTTTAAATATATTTATTTTTGTTACAATTGTAGCAAATGCGCTTCTTTCGCACATTTAAGCTAACTTTGTTAAAGTTACGCAAGAAAAATTTCGTCGTACTTTTTTAACAATTTCTTGTCGTTAAGACGTTGCGAGTCTTAGTTGTTAACACTTTTTTAATTTACGATTATACAAATTTTCTCTAGAATTATTACGTAATCTTAAGAACAATTTTTGATTTAAAATTTTATTTTTAACATTAAATCAAAAAAATAGAGTGCTCTTTATGCGCTATGTTAACGCAATAAGAGCGCTTTTTGTCTTAAGAATTTAAGTCACGTTGTTAATTTTTTTACGAAGATTTCTTTTTAAACGATGCAAGAAATGATTACGTCGTTAACGTTAAATGTATTTGTCAAAATTTGTTTTCAATGTCTTAATGTAAATTACGAAGTCGTTAACGCTTTAAGATTGATTTTTCTTAGTTTTCTCGTACTTGCGAGAGAAGACGAAGTGACAATTTTTCGAATTTTCAATAAGATTAATCAAGTATTGTGCGAATTATTTCTAGTTTTACTTCTTTATTTCGTTCGTTTATTTGTTTTTATGATTTTCTTATTGCATCGTCAACGTATTGCGAAAATATTATTGAATTCAACGAATCTTTGAGTTCTTCGTTAAGAATTAATTTTCATTGATTTCGAAAAAATTTCTTGCACTTCAAGTTTAATTTTTTCATTCTTTAAAGTTCTTTTCGTAGTAGAGATTCAATTAAGTCGATTTTATAAAACGAACGAAGCGCTATTTCTTCAATGTTAATTCGTTAGTTTTGTTATCGAAATAATCTTCGCGTAAACGACGCGAATTTGTCGCTTTAATTTCGTTTTTACGAAGCGACTTTAAGAGAAGTTTGTTTTTTGCTTGAGCGATGCGAAGCTCTCGCTTCGCATAAAGTCTACGTCTTTTTACTTTCTTTTTAATTAAAAGCTTTTCGTAGTTGATGTTTTTGTCGAATTGCGATAACTATGTAACGTTGTTATTTTACAAGACTTTTTCTTATGATGTAATGTAAATTTTCGTGATATTATCGAAGACAAGTTAATTATTCGCATTTTCATCGCTTTAACGACGCTAAAATGTTGTTTATTTTTTGTTTGTCTTCAAATTTCGCCTTGTATTGCGTGCCAAATCAATTATTTTGTCGAACGATTGTTTATAAAGATTAAGATAAATTAGTATTATAAGATTGTGTACAAACGTATAACAAGACGTCGTTACATCGACGTATTAAAGACGAGACTACGTAGTATGTAGAATTGCAATTTATAAAGACATTAATTCGTAAGAATTTTAAGAAAGAATTCTTAGAAAGAAAACTTTGTACGATGTCAAGTCGTCACTACGATAACTTGACACTAGTAACGTGTTCGTTGATCATTGAAGACTAGCATCACACTAGTAATAATTTGCAAATACTAAATATATTATCTTTAACTAATTTCTATAAAGCAATTTAAACTTTCTTTTAAACTATTTTTTTCTTTTAAAAGAGAAATTATATTAATATATAAAGTTTTTTAATTTGCAACTATTATATCTTAACAACAAAAATTCAATATTAATTCAATGTTTTTTCTATATTCTAAGCAATAAAAAAATTAATTAAAACAATCGAATTAAATATTAAGAACTATTAAGATATTAAAATTACTTCGCGAAATATTCTAGATTCGATTTAAATTTTAGACTAAAATTTTGGACTTAATCTAAATTAAACTAGAAATATTCGATTTAAACTAGAATTATTTTGATAAAATACGCAAGCTAGTATACTTAGAGAAAATTTCGTAATAAACTAGTCTATTTTGAGTAATAATATTTAAAATTTAGTCGAAAATCTCTAAAACTCGATTTTTAAGATCAAAAACAAATAAATTTAAATCTAGAAAATTATAGCAAAAGATAGAGCAAGTTTTGCACTATCTATCTTGTTTTGCAAAGTAATTAAAACATATAGCTTTATATCTTTAATATAATAGTTATTTACTTTGTATCACAATAAAAGCAATTAAATAAAAAAATTCTCTTGTTTAAAATTAATAAGAATTGATACAATATTTAAATTTTACTTAATAAATAGATACTATTTATTAATTAATTTAAAACTTCGAAGCAAATATATTTAGAGCCTTTAAATATTGTTTTCGATTATTCGATTTTTTTTATCTTCTTTTGCATTGTGTTACGAGCTTATCTAAGTTATATCAATGATTTAGATTCTATACGCTACGAACGCATTTGTTTTCATGTTCGACATATTCGAGAAGCGAACATTTCGAACATAATGTTCGACATATTTAATGAACGAACATTGCGAACAATTATGTTCGTTATGCTTAATAAACGAACAAGACAAGCAATCTATATTTTCTTAATATATAGAAACTAGAAATACAACTCTCTTATAAATCGTATTTAATTTATCTTAAGTCTTTACTTATTACTACTTTGATTCATTGAATTACTTGTGAAAATTTATTAAACATAAGATTGTTTATAATTGCAATCTTTTGTTATCAAGTAATTGCTTACATTGCTTAAAGACGTTTATAAATCTCTTTAATAACATAACTTTTTTTAATACTTTTTACGAAAATACTAACGTAATACTTTGAACATTCTAAGAATGTTTGTATTAAATTAACGCGTTTTTATTTTAAGCAATAGCTTAATAATATCACATTAACTCTTTGTTGATAAAAACAATAAAATAAAAATTAACAAATTTAACGTCTATTATGAAGATCGTATTAACTTAAAGAATTAACTTATGCAAATAAATATTTATTTTATCTTTTATTTTGTTTTAGCGAACAAAAAGACGATTTTCGCATTAATATTTTTTAAAGAAAGAGCTTAGCATTGACTTAAATTAAACTTACGCAAATATTTAAAAAATTATAATGCAAATTCTTGTGCGATATTCACGAATTTCAATAATTTCAAAAAAGAGCTTCGAAGAATTTTCGAAACATTTAATGAGAAACAAATCGCAAAAAGAATGATTTAGCACTTAATTTAACGAATCTTTGCAATAAACTACGCAATAAGATTTTAAAAATATGTTAATTTTATCAAATAAAACGATGTCGCATTTATGACAATGTTTTGACGAAATCTTAAGAATAATCTTAAGAACAAAATTATATGCGATAACAAATTTATTAACGATATATTTGATTTTATCGAAGTAATTATCGATTTTAACAATAAATTGTATAAAATAATTATAAAGAAGCAATACAATTAATTTTATAAAAAAACAAAAATCTTCTTTAAGTTAATAATCGAATATTAATAAAAAAAATCTCGTTTTAATTAGAAATACAATAACTTAAATTATCGTAAGTTTGCATTTATAAAATTGAATCTTATTTAACGACGCAAAAAAAAGAATTTTAAAAGAAAGCAAAATAACAAATTTTAAAAAACGTGCTATTTATGTAACAAATTAAATTACTTCGCAAGAAATTGTTAATTACGAAACTTAATAAATCGTTAACAAATCAATGTTATGTTAAAAGAGATATTTAATAACTAAAACAACATTAGAGAGCAAATTAACACAAAGACAAATACTTTCGAAATTAAATTAAACGACAATTATTATTTGATAAAGAATTTAAATTAATTATAGAAAGTTCTAGATAAAACATTATTAGATAAGACATTCGCATTTACGCAAAAAGTTAATTAAACATTTTAAAAAACTATTGAATCTCATAGTCTAATTATTGTCTTAAACGAAAAATATAATTAAAAGAATTTTTACGAATGTATAGAAAACATTACGAATCATTTTAAGACTTTAGTTAGCTTATCGAAAATCGTAAACGAATGCAAAAAAAAGCTAAAAAATAATGTTATTACAAAAAAGAACATACTTGATATCATAATAAAACAATTGAATTTTACGACATATATAAATTTTAATTAAACAATTTGCTACAACAACTTATGCTAAACTCATTTAAAAAAAAATAAAGTTAATTGATTTTTTAGAAAGTCAAAGTTAGAAATTTAACAATAGAAAAAAGCTTAACGTAAATAGACGTTTAAAGTAGAAGTCACAACATAGAAGCAAGAAAAAGTTCAATTTTTTTAATAAAAAGCATATTAGCGAAATGCAATATGCTAACTTAATAACAACAACTAAATTTAATAACGCACGTACAATATCTTATTACATTAATTAAAATTAACGATTGTTAACTTATAGCAATGATCGATTTTAATGCGATAAATAATTTTATAATTAAAGTTCTTGTAAAGAGAAAAAAGTATTTTATTTAAAAAAAGCTTAACGCTTACAATTTAATAATTATAAATAAAAATTTATTATTCGCAAGAAATAAAAAAGTAAATAGAAAAACAAAATTATTATCGATAGCTATTTAGCAACATCACGAGAAACTAATCTTTAATATAATAAAAATAATTATTTATAATATTATTTTGAAAATGTTTTAATTAAAGCAACACAATCTAAAAGTTAACTAAAATATACAAGTATTTAGATTCGCACAATGTGATCACACAATTCACATTCAATTTACGCATTAATAACGTTTAATAATAGATAAAAAATTAAATCGAAATTTGATCGCAAGTAGCGAATTTGCATTTTTACAAAAAAACGATTTAATAAAATTCGACTTAACAAATATTAACAAATATTAATTAAATCACAAAGTTAAAGTAAGTAAAAAAAATTGCAAATTTTTTAAAAGTTCTAAATTATTTAATATAGCGAGAAAATCGCTAAAGCACATATTACGAATATATAATAGTTAAGATCATTTATTCTAAAAAGAGAAAACGATTAAAATTTTATTTAAACATTAATTATAAAATTATAAAATTAAAATTAAATTAAACAAGCAATTTACGTTTAAACTTATATATATTCTATTTAAAAAGAAGCTAAAAACACTTCGCAAATACTTAACAAAAAACGAAAAAAAAAAATTATAATTTTTTTTTAATCATAGACAAAATATTCGATTCTCTTTGTACTTAAAAAGAACAAAATCTTTTATTTATATGTTAATTATTAAAAGCTAAATAATATTATAATAAAAAATCGATATTTATTATTTAACATTAATAAGCTTTAAAATCGATTATTTGAAGCAAAGTACTTTATCAAATTAAATGTACGAAAAGCGTACAATTAAATTAAAATAAAAATAAAAAAAGAGTGAAAAACAACTTTTTGTATACAATATAAATTATACAAATATATAATAATGTCATTCGAATTTACGAACGTCTTAACAACGTATTAAAAAATAATTAATAATGCATTACGACAATATTTGAATTAATTTGTCGTAATATACTTGAACGACATCATAATTTATTTAAATATTTTGAAAAAACATGTAAATTATGTTTTTAAAGTACTAAAATATTTAAATAAAAAAAATCTACATCTTAAATTAAAAAAATGCGAATTTCATTAAAAAGAAATCGATTTTCTTAAATTTGTCGTTAAACAATATAAAATACGCATAAATTTTATAAAGTTACGAACAATTAAAAAATAAAAATCATTTATTAACGTTAAAAAAGTTTAATTCTTTCTAAATTTCATAAATTATAACAAAAAATTCATCAAAAATTACTTAATTAATGTAATATTATTAACGAATCTTATAAAAAAAAATGTCATAAAGATAAAAATTAATAAAAAAAAAATATTTATAGAATCTTAAGTTAAAATGCTTAAAAAAATCAATATTAAAGATGTACAATTTACAATTATTAAACAAAATTAAAATTAACGCATTAAATTTAATTTTCGATATATACTTTAATTAAAAGCATAAAAACATATAACACTTAATAACATATTTTTTAAAAAAACTTTTGTTAATCGAATAAAATTATAATATTTACGACAAGAAGTTACTTACTATTATAATTTTTTTAAAATTATAAAGAGTATACATCGAAAAATTATTAAAACTTATAATTCTTATAGATCATAAGAATCTTTTACATTTTACTACTACGAAACAATTTAATAAAAGACAAATGCGATAATTAAAGCGATTCGAACAATACAAACTTAAATTACAATATACATTAGACAAAAATAACGATAAAACAAACGCACTTAACAAAAGAAATAATTATATAAAAACAAAGAAATCGTTTAATTACAACATATTTAAGATTAACAAAAACGAGTCATTATTAATAAATAAATATAAGTTAAATGTTACATTATAAATACTTAGAGACAACAAAAAAGAATTTCTAATTAAAAAAAAAAATTCAAATATTTATTGACAAAATTGACAAATGTATAAAGAAACATTATAATAAATCATTGCAAAGACATTCGAAAATGATCAAAATTCTTTAATTTTTACGCTAGTATTGTTAGTTTTTTCAAATGAGACAAATTGTCGAAATATATATTAAACGATATCTTAGTTATTAATAGAACAAACATAATACACATGCGAATTATAACGAAATTTAATATTAAGAATTATTTGAATCGCTATAAGATAAAGTTACGATAAACTTTATTATTAAATTGTTTAAATCAACGAATCTAGTAATTGAGAACAAATATAATTTGATACTAATAATGATTAATAAACTTATTAAGTATTTACATATTATCGTATGCAAAGAAAAGTTTATAACAAAACAATTGAAATACATTGTATTAAATCGACTTATATAATATTATAATATATTTAAAGAATTAACTAGTAATAAAGACAAGCTCTTTACGTCTAATTATTAAAAGACGTTTTTATCAATGTTAGAAACGAGACTTAGAATATTCATTGTCTATTATTCGATTACGAATGATTAAATAAAACGAACAAATTAAAGTTTGAAACAATATTTAAGACATTACGTTAACAATATTTATAACAATTAAGTATTACTTTTATTTATGACTTAATTAGCATTAAATGCAAAGATTTTAAATATTATTAAAATAATTTCATTCTTCGTCAATTATAATAAAGAATTTAATTTCTTCAAGAAAGAACGAAAGCATTTGTCAACTTAATTAGTTATTAAAAGAGTAGCGACATTGAAAATGATATACGACAATATCTCAAAAATGCAAAAGAAATTGATTAAATATTAAAACAAGAAACGAAAAATAATATCTTAATTAAAAAAGAAAAATAAAGTATATCTTTTTACGAAAAATTTTAAGACAAGAAAGTTAAGCAAGAAATTGAATTATGTTAAAGTCGAATCGTTTCTCGTTAAGAAGACAAAGAAATCAATCAATTACGAACTTGATTTATTCAAGAACGTCAAAGTATTTCTAGTATTTTATATCTTATTGTTGAAATCAATAAATTCAATTACGTTTTTATAGAACACATTTTATTTTCATTCACAAAAAGAGAAACAATATAAGATTGAAAAAATTCTAAAATAGAAAAACTAAAAATATTTTATCAAATAAAAAGAATATTTTATCTCGAAAAATACATGAGAGTCAAAGAAGAATCTTAATCGTTATCGAAATCTTCTAAAAAAGTTTTATTAAAATTAGGCAAAAAGTCGATAACTCAATTCCAATCAATTGAAAGTTAAAATTGTTCGAACGACATATTAAACAATAGCTTAGAAGTCATTGCGACAAGCTTAACAAAGAGCGCTTCATTCATCTCTAGATCGTCAATGTTTTTTCACTTCGTTACGATCATTTCTTTCTCTTTATCTTTTAGGAAATTTAATTGCTTTTCTAAGCGACTTAGCTTAGCACGCGCTTCGCGCACTTCTTTCTTTAAGCGTAACACATTGTTGCATTGTTGCATTGTTGCATTCTATACTTATATTATATTATTTCTTTATTTCTTACAATTTCAATATATATCTACTATTTTACAAAAGTGTATATTATTATTTTAAAATCTTGTTGTTGTAAATCTTGTTGTCGAAGTAAATATTATATAAGTAATAATTTTTTAAGTAGTAAAAGAATTTCAAACATAACTTCTTTCAAAAAATTGACGCTTAAAAGCGCAATTCCGAAACGATTATTTTATATCTACAATATTGCTTTAATTGTTATTATAACTTTAGACAATAATTATTATAGAATTATCTAATAAGTTTGCAAATTATATATAATTAAATAATATTATTGCTAATTTATATCTTGTTGTTGCTTTTAATTCTTAAAGATTTAACTTATTTTTCTTAAACTTTTTTTGATATATTATTAAAGAAGTTTTAAATTCTATGTAATAAAATTAGATTAACAAGATTTACAATATTTTAGATATCAAGATTTCGAAAATAATGTATATTGAACAAAACTCTAAAGCATAGCGTAACTATTAATTTGAATTTCAACTTAATTGAGTTAATTCGTTCAATTTTAATTCTAGAATTAGACAAATTTTCTAGCTTAACAAGATAAGACAAACGAAGAATGTGCGTCGAATATTTAATTCGATCTACTCGATTACGTAACATTACGTAACGCGCTAACTATATGCGATTAGCGTAAGTTCTACGCTAATTATATATAATTAGCATAAATTTTGCGCTAGCTTTATCGAGTTAGCGAATAAATAAAATAAGATAAGATAAGCAAATACTAACGCGACGAAGTTAGCTTAAGTTCTTAATATTAACTTGATAAAATTAGATTCTAAAATTAGATTTGCGTCTTGATTCTAATTTAATTCTACGAGATTCAAGAGAATAAATTGGATTAAGAAAAAAGTGTTCGACTCGATTTAACAATTATATTAGAAATATAATTGTTTAAACTTGTCTTAACTATCTAAAACTTGCAATAGTTATAATAATATTAACTTTTAATTAAATTCTACTAGTAAAGTAATTTTAAAAAATATTAAATATATAATTTAATATTTAAGATATTTGTAGACTATTTTAAGAAATACAAAAGCTAATTAAAAAAATAATAATATTAAGAATAATAATATAGATAAGATAGATAAAAGATATCTATTAGTTATAGAAGAAAGTCTATCTATGTATAGAATTAATAGTATTAACTAGTACTAGATAGATTTATCTATCTAGAAGCTATTAATTATCTAGATAGACAATTATTAGTATATTGCAAAACAAATCAAATCAAAGCAAATTCTATTTCTAGAGAAATTTTTCTATGTTGAATTTCTAGTTAGAAATTTCTTTCGAGTAAATTCTTAGATAAAAATTGCAATTTGCATAAATAGAAAGATTGCTAGAAATAATTTTACGTAGATTTTTAGGATTAAAGTTTATATAAAATAAATAACAAATTTAAATTTGCGAATTCTTTTAACTTCAAATTTAAATTTGTATAAATTTTAAATTTAATTTGTATATTTCGAATTTAATTTTTAAAGATAAAATTTGTTTTTAATCTATTTTGCAAACAAGTTGAAACAAATTAGATTTAATTTAATTTTATCTATTTTGCAAAATAAATTTAGTAGATATATACAATCTATAATAGATATTAATTAAAAGATAAAAAAGAGATATTTTTAATAATATATATATATAGTTTTAGCAAAATCTAAAAAAAGCTTAAATACTTTTATAAATTAAGTATTTTAGCAATTGTTTATTAAAGTAGTAATTTTATTTACAAATATAACTATTAAGATTCTTAATAATTTTATCTATTTGTTAAAAAAATGATCTAACTAAACAAAAAAATAGCAACATAGAAGAACTAGATAATAATATAGTCGAGAAATTAAATAATACTAGACTATAGATTAAAAAATACTTGCTATTAGTATTAGCAATTTATCTACAATATATTGTTACGCTAATACTTCTATAAGAGATATTAGAGAGAGTTTATATTATCGAAGAGATCTATAGATATCTTTAGACAATATAGATAACTACTTAATAATAAGAGTTGCAACTATAGATAGTTTTATATTTAATAAATTTTTATAGATAGTTTATAAATTAGAGTAATAATAAATAAAAACTTAAAATAAGTTAAATACAATCTATAAAAGAGTTGTATTCAAAAATTATATATCTTTTTATAATTTAAAATTTAAGATATTTAAGATATTTAATATTTTAAGTATCTTAATTATCTTAATTTTGAATTTAAAATATTTAAAAATTAAATTATTTTAATTATTTTAATCTTTTCGATAGATTTTTTTATATTAATTATCTATAAAAAAACAATATACAACAAATAGTATCTATTAGTGCGCAACTTATAATACTATTTTCTTACTTTAATTTTTTTTGTCTTGAAAGTTTTTTTTTATTATATTAATCAAGTTAATTACTAAACAATATCGCAATTTTGTTGCTATAAATACGTTATTTCTATAATATATTCTTGTTAAGCTTGTATCTTATCTAATATACTTTATCGAATAAATAGAAAATATCTTAAGTATAAAAAGTATTTGTTACGCTAGTACTTTCGTAAGAAATATTAGAGAGAATTATGCTATTAAAGAGATTTGTAGACGTCTTTAGACAATGCTATTACGAGTCTAAGCTCGAAACAACGTGATATATTAACTATAGCGCAACATGTAGTACGAAGTACGACTATCTACATGTTCGACAACGAGCTAAGCGAGCAATGCTCATGTTCGACATACTTGATAGCGAGCTAAGCGAACAATGCTCATGTTCGACATGTTCGACAACGAGCTAAGCGAGCAATGTTCGACATGCTCGACAACGAACATAGCGAGCAAGAGAGATCTTCTTTAGTATATAGATCTTCTAAACACGACTCTCTTATAAATCGTGTTCAATTTATCTTAAGTCTTGACTTATTGTTACGATTGCCAAAGTTGCAAACCTTTGTTATCAAGTGATTGCTTGCATTGCCTAAAGGCGTCTACAAATCTCTTCGATAGCATAACTCTTTCTAATATCTTCGTGGGAAGTACTAGCGTAACAAATGCAAGTAATTACTTAATAACAAGAATTACAACTATAGACAATCTTATATTTAATAAATTTTCACAAGTGATTCAATGAACTAGAGTAACAATAAGTAAATACTTAAAATAAGTTGAACACAATTCATAAGAGAGTCGCGTTCGAAGACTATATATTTTTTCATTATTTGAAATTCAAGATGTTTAAGATGTTTAAAACATTAATTATCTTAATTATCTTAATCTTGAATTTAAGATATTTAAGAATTAAGTTATCTTAATTATCTTAATCTTATTAATAGATCTTTTTTTTCTAATTATCTTGTGAAGAGCGATGTGCGACAAATAGTACTTATTAGCATGCGACTCGTAATACTATCTTCTCTCTTTAAGAGTTTTTGTCTTAAAATTATTTATTCTTTCTTATTATGTTAATCAAGTTGATTATCGAATAACGTCGCAATTTCGTTGTTAATCGTCGTTATAAGTACGTCTTTCTCACAATGCGTTTTTATTAAGTTTGCGTTTCGTTTAACGTACTTTGTTAAATAAATAAAAAATATCTTAAATGTAAGAAGTGTTATCGAAAGAATCGAAAATGTAATTTGACTTCTAATTATTAAAAAATAAATAAAGCTATTTAGAAAACTAAAAAGTTAAATGATAAAATAACAAAGTTGCGTCTAAGAATTGCGCGAAAGACGAAAAAAAAAAAAAAAATTTTGTTGTTTAAAAAATATAAGTGATGCGAAGTCGAAAAATATTCTAAAGATCAAAAACGACAAAAAAGAAATCAAATGTATTAAAGAAACATTCAAAGCTTTATTTAATATTGTTATTAATTTTTCGTTATTCGCTCTTTTGTCTTCTAATGCTTTGTCGACTTTTATAAGTGATTTTGTCGCTAACGAAATTGTCGCAACTTGTTAAAGCATTTCTTCAAATTCTTAAATAACTTTTATGTGTTTTCGAAAATAATTTTTTTTTTTATTTGATAAAATATTTTTAACTCTTTTGTTGTAGAATTTTCTTAATCTTATATTGTTTCTTTTTTTATAAGTAAAAATAAAATGTGTCTTATGAAGATGTAATTGAATTCGCTAATTTTAACAATAAAATATAAAATACTAGAAATACTTTGACGTTCTTAGATAAATTAAGTTCGTAATTGATTAATCTTTTTATTTTCTTAACGAAAAACGATTCGACTTTGATATAATTTAATTTCTTGCTTAATTTTCTTGTCTTAAGATTTTTCGTAAAAAGATATATTTTATTTTTTTTCTTTAATTAAGATGTCGTTTTTTGTTTTTTGTTCTAATACTTAATCGATTTTTCTTGCATTTTTAAGATATTGTCGTATATCTTTTTTAATGTCGCTATTCTTTTAATAACTAATTAAGTTAACAAATGCTTTTGCTCTTTCTTAAAAAGATTAAACTCTTTATTATAATTAACGAAAAATAAAGTTATTTTAGTAATATTTAAAAATTTTGCAATTAATGTTAATTAAGTTATAGATAAAAGTGATACTCAATTGTTATAAGTATTGTTAACGTAATATCTTAAATATTGCTTTAAACTTTAATTTGTTCGCTCTATTTAATTATTTGTAATCGAATAATAAACAATGAACATTCTAAGTCTTGTTTCTAACATTGATAGAAATGTCTTTTAATAGTTAGACGTAAAGAGCTTGTCTTTATTACTAATTAGTTCTTTAAATATATTATAATATTATATAAGTCAATTTAATACAATGTATCTCAATTGTTTTGCTATAAACTTCTCTCTATATGCGATAATATATAAGTACTTAATAAATTTGTTAATTATTATTAATATCGAATTATATTTGTTTTCAATTGTTAAGTTTGTTAACTTAGACAACTTAATAATAAAGTTTATCGTAACTTTATCTTATAACAATTCAAATAATTTTTAATATTAAATTTCGTCATAGTTCGCATATGTATTATGTTTGTTTTACTAATAATTAAGATATCGTTTAATATATGTCTTAACAACTTGTTTTATTTAGAGAAACTAACAATGCTAACGTAAAAACTTAAGAATTTTGATTACTTTCAAGTGTTTTTGCAATAATTTATCATAATGTTTCTTTATATATTTGTCGATTTTGTTAATAAATATTTGAATTTTTTTTTTCTTTATTAAAAATTTTTCGTTGTCGTCTTTAAATATTTATAATGTAGCATTTAGCTTGTATTTGTTTATTAATAATGATTTGTTATTGTTAAATTTAAGTATGTTGTAATTAAATAACTTTCTCGTTTTTATATAATTTTTTTTTTGTTAAATGCGTTTGTTTTATCATTATTTTTGTTTAATATATATTTTATTTTAAATTTATATTATTCGAATCGCTCTAATTATTGCATTTGTTTATTGTTAAGCTATTTTATAATAGTAAAGTGTAAAAGATTTTTATAATCTATAAGAATCGTAAGTTTTGATAATTCTTTAATATATATTTTTTTTAATTCTAGAAAAACTACAATAACGAGTAACTTTTTGTCATAAATATCGTAATTTTGTTCGATTAACAATTTTTAATTTTTCTTTTATTAATTTTTATATTTATAACGTCTTTTTTTTCGTAAAATTCGTTAATAATATTGCATTAATTAAGTAGTTTTTAATGAATTTCTTGTTGTAATTTATGAAATCTAGAAAAAATTAAATTTTTTTGACGTTAATAAATAATTTTTATTCTTTAATTGTTCGTAGTTTCTTAAGATTTATACGTATTTTATGTCGTTTAACGACAAATTTAAGAAAATCAACTTCTTTTTAATGAAATTCGCATTTCTTTAGTTTAAGATGTAAATTTTTTTTATTTAGATATTCTAATGTTTTAAAAACATAATTCACATGTTTTTTCAAAATATTTAAGTAAATTATGATATGGTTCAAGTATATTATGATAAATTGATTCAAATATTGTTGTAATATATTATTGATCATTTTTTAATATATTGTCGAAACGTTTGTAAATTCAAACGACATTATTGTATATTTGTATAATTTATATTGTATACAAAAAGTTATTTTTTATTCTTTTTTTATTTTTATTTTAATTTAGTTATACGTTTTTTGTAAATCAAGTTTAATAAAGTACTTTATTTCGAATAATCGATTTTAAAGTTCGCTAATGTTAAATAATAAATATTAATTTTTTATTATAATATTGTTTAGCTTTTGATAATTAACACATAAACGAAAATCTCGTTTTTCTTAAATATAAAAAGAATCGAATATTTTGTCTATAATTAAAAAAAAATTATAATTTTTTTTTTTTCGTTTTTTGCCAAGTATTCGCGAAATGTTTTTAGCTTTTTTTTAAATAAAACATATATAAGTTTAAACGTAAATTGCTTGTCTAATTTAAGTTTAATTTTATAATTTTACAATTAATGTTTAAATAAAATCTTAATCGTTTTCTTTTTTTAAAATAAATGCTTTTAATTGTTATATATTCGTAATATGTGCTTTAGCGATTCTTTTGTTATATTACATATTTTAGAACTCTTAAAAGATTCGCAATTTTTTTCACTTATTTTAACTTTATAATTTAATTAATTTTTATTAATGTTTATTAAATTAAATTTTATTAAATCGTTTTTTTGCAAAAATGCAAATTCATTATTTGCGATCGAATTTCGACTTTATTTTTTATCTATTATTGAACGTTATTAATGCATAAATTGAATATGAATTATGTAATCAGATTGTGCGAATCTAAGTACTTATATATTTTAATTAACTTCTAAATTGTGTTGCTTTAATCAAAACATTTCTAAAACAATATTATAAATAATTATTTTTACTATATTAAAAATTAGTTTTTCGTAATGTTGCTAAATAGTTATCGATAATAATTTTGTTTTTTGTCTATTTTTTCATTTCTTGCGAGTAATGAGTTTTTATTTACAATTATTAAATTGTAAGCGTTAAGTTTCTTTTAAATGAAATACTCTTTTCTCTTTATAAGAGCTTTAATTATAAAATTATTTATCGCATTAAAATCGATCATTGCTATAAGTTAACAATCGTTAATTTTAATTAATATAATAAAACATTGTGTGTGCGTTGTTAAGTTTAGTTGTTGTTGTTAAATTAATATATTGCATTTCGTTAATATGCTTTTTATTAAAAAATTTAAACTTTTTCTTGCTTCTATGTTGTGATTTCTACTTTAAACGTCTATTTGCGCTAAGCTTTCTTTTGTTGCTAAATTACTAACTTTAACTTTTTAAAAAATCAATTAATTTTGTTCTTTTCTTTTAGATAAGTTTAGCATAAGTTGTTGTAACGAGTTGTTTAACTAAGATTTGTGTGTGCTATAAGATTTAATTGTTTCATAATAATGTCAAGTATATTCTTTTTTGTAATAACATTGTTTTCTAGTTTTCTCTCGCATTTGTTCACAATTTTTGATAAATTAACTAAAGTCTTAAGATAATTTGTAATGTTTTTTATGCATTTATAAAAATTCTTTTAATTATGCTCTTCGTTTAAGTCGATAATTAAGCTATAAGATTTAATAGTTTTTTAAAATGTTTAATTAATTTTTTGCGTAAATGCGAATGTCTTGTCTAATAATATTTTATTTAGAACTTTTTGTAATTGATTTAGATTTTTTATCAAATAATAATTGTCGTTCGATTCAATTTTAAGAGTGTTTGTCTTTGTGTTAACTTGTTCTCTAATGTCGTTCTAATTATTAAATATTTCTTTTAACGTAACATTAATTTGTTAACGATTTATTAAGTTTTGTAATCAATAATCTTTTGCGAAGTGATTCGATTTGTCACATAAATAACACGTTTTTTAGAGTTTATTATTTTGCTTTTCTCTAAAGTTCTTTTCTTCGCGTCGTTAAATAAAATTTAATTTTATAAATGAAAATTTATAATAATTTAAGTTATTGTATTTTTAATTAAAACGAAATTCTTCTTGCTAATATTTGATCATTAACTCAAAGAGAATTCTCGTTCTTTTATAAGATTAATTGTATCGCTTCTTCATAGTTCTTTTATATAATTTATTGTCGAAATCAATAATTACTTCGATAAAATTAAATATATCGTTAATAAATTTGTTATCGCGCATAATTTTGTTCTTAAAATTGTTTTTGAAATTTTATTAAAACATTGTCATAAATGCGACATCGTTTCATTTGATAAAATTAACATATTTTTAGAATTTTGCTACGTAATTTGTTGCAAAAATTCGTTAAATTAAATGCTAAATCACTCTTTTTACAATTTGTTTTTCGTTAAATGTTTCGAAGATTCTTCGAAACTCTTTCTTGAAATTATCGAAATTCGTGAACATTGTACAAGAATTTTCGTTATAATTCTTTAAATACTTGCGTAAGTTTAGCTTAAACTAATGCTAAACTCTTTCTCTAAAAAATGTGAATGCGAAAATCGTTTTTTTGTTCGCTAGAACAAGATAAAAAATAAAATAGATATTTATTTATATAAATTAGTTCTTCAAGTCGATACGATCTTCATAATAAACGTTAGACTTGTTAATTTTTATCTTGTCGTCTTTATTAATAGAAGATCGACATAATGCTATTAAGCTATTGTTCGAAATAAAGACGCGTTGATTTAATACAAACATTCTTAAAATGTTCAAAGTGTTACGCAAATACTTTCGTAAAAAGTATTCGAGAAAGTTATGCTATTAAAAAGATTTGTAGACGTCTTCAAACAATGTAAACAATTATTTGATAACAAGAATTGCAACTATAAACAATCTTATGTTTAATAAATTTTCATAGATGATTTAATAAATCAAAGTAACAATAAGTAAAGACTTAAGATAAGTTGAACACAATTCATAAAAGAGTCGCGTTCGAAGACTATATATCTTTTTATTATTTAAAATTCAAGATGTTTAAGATGTTTAAGACATTGATTATTTTAATTATCTTAATTCTAAATTCAAGATATTTATGAGTTAAGTTATCTTGATTATCTTAATCTTGTTAATAAATCTTTTTTTTCTAATTATCTTGTGAAGAGCGATGCGCGACGAATAATACTTATTAGCACGCGACTCGTAATAGTATTATTGAAAGAATCGAAAATATAATTTGATTTTTAACTATTAAAAAATAAACAACACTATTTAAAAGACTAAAAAGCTAAATAATAAAATAACAAAATTATATCTAAAAATTACGCAAAAAGCAAAACAAAAAAGATATTATTTTCATTATCTAAAAAATATAGATTGATTGTCGATTCAATATTCGATTTCAACTTTGAAATCGAATCGAATCGTCAAGAATGTCAAGAATACTAAAAATAATATAAATTAAGTTTAAATTTAGATTTTTTATTAATTACTAGATAATACTTAGTAGTAATGCATTTATAAAAAGAAATTTCTAATATATTTATTAATTAATTTAAATAGATTAACTATTTTTAATAAATTATTAATTAATTGTTATTAAAAATAATTAAATTTACTAAAAATAATAGTTTTGACGATTCGATTCGATTTTTTGATTCGATTTTCGATTCAACTTTTGAAATTGAATCGAATTGTTAATTTCAATTTTAGAAATCGAATTGTCAAGACTTTCGATTTAATTCGAATCGAATTGTCAAGATTCAATTCGATTTCTTAAATCGAACTCGTTTTCTCAAATCGACGTGATCAATCTAAAAAAATCTAAATAATATAAAGTCGAAAAATATTTTAAAAATCGAGAAAAGCAAAAAAGAAATTAAATATACTAAAAAGATATTTAAAATTTTGTTTAATACAATTATTAATTTATTATTATTTGTTTTTTTGTTATTTAATATTTTGTCAATTTTAATAAGTAATTTTGTTGCTAATATTATTGTTGCAACTTATTAAAATACTTCTTTAAATTTTTAAGTAATTTTTATAAATTTTTGAAAATAGAATATTCTTTTTACTTAATAAGATACTTTTGATTTTTTTGTTATAAAATTTTCTTAATCTTATATTATTTCTTTTTTTGTAAATAAAAATAAAATATATTTTATAAAAATATGATTAAATTTGCTAATTTTAACAATAAATTATAAAATACTAAAAATATTTTAATATTCTTAAGTAAGTCGAGTTTATAATTAACTAATTCTTTTATCTTTTTAACAAAAACAATTTAATTTTAATATAGTTTAATTTCTTACTTAATTTTCTTATTTTAAGATTTTTTGTAAAAAGATATATTTTATCTTTTTTCTTTAACTAAAATATTATTTTTTGTTTTTTGTTTCAATATTTTATCGATTTTTTTTGTATTTTTAAGATATTGTTGTATTTTTTTTTAAATTTTGTTACTTTTTTAATAATTAATTAAATTAATAGATATTTTTGCTTTTTTTTAAAAGAATTAAATTTCTTGTTATAATTAACAAAAAACAAAGTTATTTTAGTAATATTCGAAGTCTTTATATTAAGTACTAGTTGTATTATAGATAAAAGTAATACTTAATTGCTATAAATATTATTAATATAGTATCTTAGATATTGTTTCAAACTTTAATTTGTTTGCTTTGTCTAATTATTTATAATCGAATAATAGATAGTAAATATTTGAAGTTAAATTAGTTGTTAGATTAGATTTCGATTTCAACTTTAGGAATCGACCCAACTCGATAATTCCAATATTAGAAATCGACTTAAAACTCGATTTAATTTTTATTATTTTGAAATTGATTCGATTCGACTCGATTTGATTTTCGATTTTAAAATTAGAAATTGAATCGAATTGTCAAGAATGTTAGGAATATTGTCAAGAATATTAAGAATAGTTTAAATAGTTTAAATTAAGTTTAAATTTAGATTTTTTATTAATTACTAAGTAACGCACAATAGTATAATATTTATAAAGAGAAATTTCTAATATATATATTAATTAATTTGAATAAATTAATTGTTTCTATCAAATTATCTATTAATTGTTACTAAAAATAATAAAATTTACTAAAAATAATAGTCTTGACAATTCGAATCGATTTTTTCGAGTTAAATTCAATTTTAAATATAGAAATCAACTCGAATTGTTAATTCAATTTTAGAAATCGAATTGTCAAAACTTTTAAATTAAGTTAATACGAATTGTCAAGATTTGAGTCGAGTACTTAATTTGAACTTAGTAACTCGACTCGAGGCAATCAATCTATTCGAAGTCTTATATCTAATATTAATAGAAGTATTTTTTAATAATTAGATATAGAAGACTTGTCTCTATTATTTATTAATATCTTAAATATATTGTAATACTATATAAGTTAATTCGATACAATATATTTTAATTGTTTTGCTATAAACTTTCTATTGCATACAATAATATATAAGTACTTGATTAGTTTATTAATTATAATTAGTATTAAAATATATTTGTCTTTAATTGCTAAAATTTATTAATTTTAACAACTTAATAATAAAGTTTATTGTAACTTTATTTTATAGCAATTTAGATAATCTTAATATTGAGTTTTGCTATAGCTTATATATATATTATATTTGTTCTACTAATAGTTAAAATATTGTTTAATATATATCTTAATAGTTTATTTTATTTGAAAAAATTAATAATACTAATATAAAAGTTAAAGAATTTTAGTTACTATCGAATATTCTTGTAGTAATCTATTATAATATTTTTTTATATATTTGTCGATTTTGTCAATAGATATCTAAAGTTTTTTTTTACTAAAGTTTTTTCTATATTGTCTCTAAATATTTGTAAAATAATATTTAGCTTATATTTATTTGCTAATAGTAATTTATTTTTATGAATTTTAAGTATATTACAGTTAAACAAATTCTTGTTTCTAAATTCTATAAAAAAAAATTTACTAAATATATTTGCTTTGTTATTATCTTTATCTAATATATATTATATTTCAAACTTATATTGTTCGAATTATTTTAATAATTATATTTATTTTTTATAAAATTATTAAATTATAATAAAGTACAAAAGATTTTTGTAATTAATAAAAATTATAAGTTTTAATAATTTTTCTATATATACTTTTTATAATTTTAGAAAATTTACAATAGCAAGTAGTTTCTTGTTGTAAATATTATAATTCTACTTAATTAACAAAAGTTTTTTCGAGAAATATAGCGTAATCGACAAGTTAAATTTTAATTCGAACAAATTAATTTGCTTAATTCTAATTCTAAGATCGAACAAAAGTTCTAGCTTAATTAAATAAATCGAACGCATAAGATGCATTAAGTACTTAATTTAATTTACTCGATTATATAATATTACATAATGCGTTAATTCGATTAAACTAACGTAGAATTTACGCTAATCGCATATAATTAGCGTAAACTCTTACGCTAATTTAATCGAATTAGCACGTAAATAAGATAAGATAAGATAAGCAAATACTAACGCGACGAAGTTAACTTAAGTTCTTGATATTAATTTGATAAAACTCGATTCTAGAATCGAGTTTGCGTCTTGATTTTGACTCAATTCCACAAAACTCAAGAGAATAAATCAAATTAAGAAAAAAGTATTCGATTTGATTTAACAATTACACTAGAGAAATATACTATTAAATACTATATATTTTTATATTTTTATATTTTTAATTAAAATATATATTTATAACTAAATCTAATACGTTGCTTTTAATATATATTTATAGTTGTAAATTGTATATTTTTAATACTAATTTCTTCAAATATTCTAGCTTAAGTTCTTGAAATAATTTCTTCTACCTTAATATAAAATATAAGTCTCTTTTGCTAAGATATTTCAATATTTGAAAAACATACTCTATATATTTTTCTAAGATTTTTGAGTAAATTAGTATATTATTTTAGTATATTATAACAAATCAAATTAAATATTAATATAATATATTATTAATTATTTTCTAATATATTGTCGAAATATTTGTAAGTTCGAATAATATTATTGTGTATTTATAAAATTTATACTATATATAAAAAAAAAAAAAATTCTATCTTTATTTTAATTCAATTATATATTTCTTATAAGTTTAGTTTAATAAAATATTTTACTTCGAACAATTAATTTTAAAGCTTATTAATATTAAGTAATAAATATTAATTTTTAACTATAATATTATTTAGCTTTCGATAATTAATATATAAATAAAAAAATTGTTTTCTTTAAATATAAAGAGAATCGAATATTTTGTTTGTAATTGAAAATTTTTAGTAAAATTTTTTTTGTCAAATATTTGCAAAGTGTTTCTAACTTTTTCTTGAACAAAATATATATAAATTCAAATATAAATTGCTTATTTAATTTAAGTTTAATTTTGTAATTTTACAATTAATATTTAGATAAAATCTTTGTTATTTTTTTCTTCTAGAATAGATACTTTTAACTATTGTATATTTATAATATATATTTTAGCAATTCTTTTGCTATATTAGATAGTTTAGAACTTTTAAAGAATTTGTAGTTTTTTTTTTATTCTAATTTTGTAATTTAACTAATCTTTATCGATAGCTATTAAATAAAACTCTATTAAATTGGTTTTTTTTTGCAAAAATACAAATTTGCTACTTGTAATTGAATTTCGATTTAATTTTTTATCTATTATCGAATACTATTAATATATAGATTAAATATAAATTGCGTAATTATATTGTATAAATCTAAATATTTATATATTTTAGTTAACTTCTAGATTGTATTGCTTTAATTGAAATATTTTAAAAATAATATTATAAATAACTATTTTTACTATATTAAAGATTAGTTTTTTGTAATATTATTAAACATTAATCAATAATAATTTAATTTTTTTGTTTATTTTTTTGTTTTTATTAAATATTTTTATTTTATTTATAGTTATTAGATTGTAAGCGTTAAATTTTTTTTAAGTAAAATATTTTTTCTTTTTAACAAAATTTTTAGTTATATAATTATTTATTGTACTAGAATTAACTATTGCTATTAGTTAATAATTATTAATCTTAATTAATATAATAAAATGTTATATATATATTATTGAATCTAATTGTTGTTGTTAAACTAATATATTATAATTCTCTAATATACTTTTTACTAAAAAATTTAAATTTTTTCTTTGTTTTGGACTTTAATTTTTTCTTAAAATATTTATTTGTATTAAACTTTCTTTTGTTGCTAAATTACTAATTTCGATTTTTTAAAAAATTAATTAACTTTATTCTTTTCTTTTATATAAATTTAATAAAATTTGTTATAACAAACTATTTAACTAAGATTTGCATATAAGTTGTATATTTCTTTAATAATAGTATCTTTATATCTAAGTATTAATATTTCGAGTTTTTTGTTTATAACAAGTTGTTCTATATATACTCTAGTAAAATTTAATTGTTTTATTATTATACTAGATATATTTTTCTCTATAATAATATTGCTTTTTAGTTTCTTCTTGTATTTATTTATAATCTTCGATAAATTAACTAAAATCTCGAGATAACTTATAATATCTTTTATATAGTTGTAAAAGTTCTTCTAATTATATTTTTTATTTAAGTCGATTGCTAGATTGTAAGGATATAATATTCTTAATTATTTTATTTTAATAATTTTCTAAAATACTTAATTAATTTCTTGCATAAATACAAATATCTTGTCTAATAATATTTTATCTAGAACTTTCTATAATTAATTTAAGTTCTTTATTAGATAATAAATATTGTTTAAACTAATTTCGAAGATATTTGTTTTTATATTTATTTGCTTTTTAATATTGTTTTAGCTATTAAATATCTTTCTTAATATAATATTAATTTGTTAACAATTTATTAAGTTTTATAATTAATGATTTTTTGCAAAGACTTAATTTGTTATATAAATAATATATTTCTTAGAATTTATTATTTTGCTTTTTTTTAAAACTCTTCTCTTTGTATTGCTAGATAAAATCTAATTTTATAAATATAAATATATAATAGTTTAAATTATTATGTTTTTAATAAAAAACAAGATTTTTTTTACTAATATTTAATTGTTAATTCGAAAAAGATTTTTGCTTTTTTATAGAATTAATTGTATTGTTTTTTATAACTTTTTTTGCAATTTGTTTTTAATTAAATATTTTAAAGATTTTTTAAAGTTTTCTTTTAAAATTGTTAAAGTTTATAAATATTATACAAGAAGTTTTATTATAGTTTTTTAGATATTTGTGTAAATTTAGCTTAAATTAATATTAAATTCTTTTTCTAAAAGATATAAATTAGAAACTATTTTTTAATTTACTAAAATAAAATAGAAAATAAAATAAATAGTTATTTGTATAAACTAGTTTTTAAACTAATATAATCTCTATAATAGATATTAAATTTGTAAATTTTTATTTTATTATTTTTATTAAATATTAATTAATATAATATTAATAAGCTAATATTTAAGATAAAAATATATTAATTTAATATAAATACTCTTAGAATATTTAAAGTATTTTACTAATACTTTTATAAGAATATTAGAAAAAATTTATATTATTAAAGAAATTTATAGATATCTTTAAACAATATAAACAATTACTTAATAACAAAAGTTATAATTATAAACAATTTTATATTTAATAAATCTTTATAGATAGTTTAATAAATTAGAGTAATAATAAATAAAGATTTAATATAAGTTAAATACAATTTATAAAAAAGTTACATTCGAAAACTATATATCTTTCTATTATTTTAAATTTAAGATATTTAAGATAATTAATCTTTTATAAATCTTAATTATTTAAATTTTAAATCTAAGATATTTAAGAGTTAAGTTATCTTAATTATCTTAATCTTTATTAATAGATTTTCTTTATTTAATTATTTGTAAAAAGCAATATACAATAAATAGTATCTATTAATATATAACTTATAATATATTAGCTATAGAAGAAAGCTTATCTATATATAGATTTAACTAGTACTAACTAGTACTAGATAGATTTATCTATCTAAAAAATATTAATTATTTAGATAGATAATTACTAGATAGATGCAATCTATAATAAATAAATAATTGTTATAAAAGTACTAATAATTATATTAGACTAGATTGTTAAGATTCTTAATATACTAGCAATAGTATACTTAATATATATTTGAATACTAATAGTAGAAAGAGAATATATTTAGTATAGATAACTTTTAGTATAGATTTGTTTATAATGCTTTCTTATTCTAATTAGATAAGAAGCTACAATTTCTATATATTGTATCTACTTACTTTATCTAACTTCTTAATAATTGTAGAGACGTTTTATTAAGTACTAGCAATTATTTTTTAATTGTTGTTGTTGTTGTTGTTGTCGAATAATTTGCAAGCAAGAGCTACTCTTAATTCTACTTCAAAGTGTTTAAATAGATTAATTGATAGATAAATATTGTTATCGATCAAAGCGACGTACTAGCGACAACAATTAGCAATAGGACGATCGACAAGTAGTAGTTTAATAGGCTACTTGGATAAATTGAGTTTGCGCGATGTGCAGAAATTGTGGCTTCCCGCCTGATTAGGGTGGGTAAGCATTATAAACAACCGTGTACTGAAAGTCACCCATGTTAAACATAATCTCTGGTAAAAAGCCTAATGCAATGAAGCAAGTGTGAAACCTCTGTTGTGAATTCAGTAGGCGCATGCGGACGGCCGTCAAGCCCTTAAGCCGGATTAGGCTGGCGTGGTGCAAGCCTTGTGGCCGCCAGGTGCAACATCTCGGCCGCTTCCCACTATGATAGAAAAATTCCAGCTTGCCTCAAGACAAGGGCGGGGGCAAAATCTGGGTTTACTTTGGTAAACTCTGAAGGGGTGTCATGGACCCAGGTCTGGGGTTTCAGAATAATGTATCCCCCATCCCTGATTGTGTTATGGTCGCATGAGGTGGGACGGTCTTCGAAGATCATCAGAAAATTTCCTAGAAGTCAATAGCGATCTCTTCATTGATATCTATGAAGAGATTTAATGAAGGCTATCTATAACTGGGCCGAGAAGAGACCTCTGTCGAGTAACATTGCTGGTTGATCTGGTAGCCAAGATCTTGAGACTGGCTGTGTCAAGCCGTGAGACTCCTACTCGGGCTCACATAGTAGCAGTCGAAGGCGCCTAGGTCGCCACTTCTCTGGTCATCGTGTTTGGGGTGACCGTAGAGTGCCTGAAGATGCCGTCGATTCTAAAGCTTAAACTCTTTCAGGAGCTACTTCGTATAACATGTTCATTCACACAACCATCAAAGTAGGACAAATTGGACGTGATATTCGTCATCTTGGGTCTCGGTAGCCGACGGTTGACCATCTTTGGGAATGATAGCCTCGAATGCGCAATGCAAACAGGTTTCTGGACCACGTAAAAGGAGCCGCGCCTTTTCGTCGCAAGCGGCCACTATTTCCGGGTATAGATCGCACATCTCCATCCATCGCGCTGCAGGATTGCTGGAAACGTAGAAGAACCACGCCTCTGACGTGGGCTGATCCTTCACTCTGGTTTGTGCGGAGAACACGCACTCGTTGAACGAATGTTTACTTGTTGAGAGCCTAGCGACGTCAGGAGTAGAATAGGTGTGAACCTTTCGCCCTTCTAGACAATATAATGTTCGAAGGGCAGCGCTGCCCTTACCAAGAGGGTTTCGTTCGACCAAGTCATCTCCACTTATATATCTCTCAGCGACGTCTCGAAGATTTGCCGGACTTCTTTCACAATGGCAAGGCAGGATACGAGAGAATTCCATGCAGATATCTAGCATTTCTCGAAACCCAAGTAAATGTTGCCGAGTAATACACCCCTGATACTGCCATTCGAACATCTGGGTAGCCTGGAAAGCGTCGAGCTCATGGTAGCCAACAAGAGCTCGTCCGCGTCTCGCGATGCTAACGCCAGGAAAGATTCCGACGCTTGTTCTCCACTGTGTTTTCAGTATCAATGGTTCAGAGGGCGAGAACAATAGCTCGGTGGGCCCATCAATGATTCGTGTCTTTCGCACGTCGTCACGGACGGGAACCCCACGAACAATGCGCAGTGTGGAAACGAAAACTTCCGCTGGATCCACGCCGTTTATTGATTCGAAATACAATGACCAGCCGCAAGCACTGACAAGAACGGAACGCTTATTCAATTCCTCTGAGAAACTTGGTCCTTGGAGAAAGCGTGAGAGAATGTCAAAAGACTTGGTCAGCCCAAGCGCGACCTCCATAAAATTCCCATCAACGATCGATTGGAGGCAAGGCTCGTCGTTCTTGAGCTGCTGTTGGACCTGCGTCGAAAATGGTAATTCGCCACAATTCTCCAAGTCTTCTGGTTGAACTCTTGCAAGTGAGAGAAGAAGCACCACCAAACCCGATAGATCAAGCAAATGCTTTTTGGGGGGCCTGAAGTAGTTCACTTTGACGCTTCGCCCACGATCCTGGTCGAGATCGAGAAGGAATGTGCCTGCACGAGCGACGTTGTCCTCCGTAAAGCCGTATAGTTCAGGACTCGACCACTTGACTAAGCCATGCCGCTGAGCCCATTTGAAATTGCCTAGCATGAAAGGGAGGTCGATCTTGGACCGAGCTTGCAGAACCCGCAGGCTTTGCTGGATGACCCAGTTGCAGTAATCATCTGAAGTCTTTTCACTCACGCTAAGCTGCTTGATGACTTCGCGGCCAAATCCTCTGGCTTTCTTTCGGAGCTCGGGCCCGATCCTTGGGTCACCTTCACTACTCGTCAAACTGAATAGAGGCTCATGTTGACTGGTCGGATGCAACAATGAAGCAGAGGACTCCCTTGAGGAACTCTCTTGTATAAAAACCCTTGTAGAAGGCTGCCCGAAATCAATCTCATGACCTTCAAGTATAAGTTTCACACTTAGACCGAGGACATAGTAGCACCAGACAATTACGGTAGTGATTCCACTGGTGCATTCAATGTTGAGCAGTCTTTCCTCGGGGAAGTGCTGGAGCGAATGAAGACACAACAGAAGAACCTGTAGTACCGGGAAAGGTAGGGTACGATTCGCGATGCTGGGACAATGAAGACACACAGAGCGGAAGCTCCTCTGGCTTTTCGCACCCGTTCTTCGACGCTTTGTGGAACTGTCATCGGCGAGGTTTGATTCAATCCTCTTCTCTACCATGTCATAGTAGAGACACCATTGAAAGCTAGCAGTCTCCTGTTTGCAGACTCTTAATGTTCCACACAATGAAGGATAGTGTGGCACGTTCGCAAAATCTGTTTTCAGTTCTTTAAGATTTCTCCTTATGGCTTCCACGATAGAAAGCGCTAGTGTGTCGCTCTCATGCGCGGAACACAATACTGACAATTGTATTACCATTGAGAGGAGCTCAGGATCTTTGAGCGCATTTTGCACCGTTGGTCCAGCGCCTGCTTCGAGGACAATGTCGAGGTACCGAGATAGGTTCCTTTGCTCCGATCTCGCCACAATTTGTCGAAAATGGAGTTGCATGGCTTGGTCAATTCGGTTGCGCCCGAGGAACGAAGCAAGTTCTAGTTCTGTGAGAGCATCCGACCCTGCTTTCTTGATGGCTTTGACCAAAGCTAGGGATCCGAAAGCTGAAATAGCTGAGGTCAAGGGGCTTAACACGTTTGTGAGCTCCAAGCCCAGCTGAAATGATGTATTCATCAGGATTGCACCTTTGCTACAACATCGTGTAGACTACATGAACAGCCCGTCTCACGTCCGTTGTCTTGGAAATTGAGAAGTTGCCTATATGCTTGCAATCTTGGTGTCTGTCGTCTCGGCTAGCCCATGATAGTTTTTTGATTGCTGCCTCCTTCTCCTGACTGTATGCGAAAGACTGGGGCTCCTTTGGAAGTGGTTTGCTTGAGGGGAAAGCTTTTTCGTCATCGATGAGAGGATGATAACGTAACAAGGGCAACCGCAAGAAGCACGAAGCCGAAGCAAATAATGAGCCGGTGTTATTAATCGATATTGGTATTCCTGCAGAAGGAACTTTCAATGTGCTTATATGAGCAGCTAAGCCACTCAACGGGGTCACTCAGCCTCGCGACGTCACATCGGATTGGTCGCGCTGCGCACGGTGTGAAGCAGCACTTGCCCTGTGTCCAGCCTGGGCTGAGGTCGAGGCAGACTGACAATCTCCACAATTTACACAGACTTTGAGTGGCAAGCAGTGAATGATGCGTGCCAATCTTGGTAGAGCACAGGGGTTTTACTTAGAGCTAGTGCCAAGCCACTAAGCCCTATGGCCGTTAGCCCTTTTCATCATTACGTATTCAGGATCAGAGATCTCGTAAATGTCCTATGGTGGGGGCTCGCTTTTGTGAGTCAATCTCAGGCGAAGGGCCTCCATCACACGGTGGACAGTTCTAATCAACTGATTTCTAATTTCTCAATATGGAAGGGCGGGTCTAAGCCAGCACTCTATCTGTCGTGAGCCCTGGCGACATCATGCCATCTCTAAAATGTCCTGTAACATGTTCAATGCGTCGGAATCACAGCCTGGTTCTCTTATATCCCAATCCAACTCCTTTCCTACATTCTGTCAGTCTGAGTCCTCCAGCCTATCTCCAAATTGATGCCTAGCAACCTCATGTTCGAGCGACCTGGGGGACCGATAATGCGTTATGGGCAGCTATAGCTGCATCAACCTTTTCATCGGAAAGCATGATCGGCAGGCCATCCTTGCTATGAAACAAGTTGTAGATTTCAGCAGACGACAGCTTCGCGCCCAGAACTTTGTAGATCTGAACCAATTGTCGCTTCTCGTTCACAAGATCGTGGGTGACACCATATTCCTCTTCAATCTCCTGGTTGAATGGTGCTTGTTCGGCGCTTACAATGGCGTCCACTTGCGCATCGGTCAGATCCGTGTCAGAAGTTGCGTCTAATTCGGTCATGAGCGCCGCAAGCCGTTGATAGACCGTTAGGTTATGGGCCATAAATGTCTCGCTGATCTTGATACTCCTTGGTGAGTCACAATTAGGGAAGTGCGCCTCACAGTCGACAATACCATCACGCTTGACTGTCCTTGCTGTATTGGCAGCGTGTGCGGCTATGGCTGCATCAACCTCCCCGTCAGACAGCATAATCGGCAGGCCATCATTGTTATGAAACAGCTCGTGGATTTCCGGGGGCGAGAAGCTTGCGTTCAAGGTCCGATAGATGTGCTTGATGTGCCGGACATCTTGCTCGAAATCGTAAGGGGCGTCGTCTTCTCCGTCAGCATCTTGATCAGATGATGCTTTTCTGTCGGCAGCACCTCGATCGAATGACGCTTCATCGGCAGCGACAATTGCGTCTACTTGCGCATCGGACAATTCTGTAGGAACCTTAGGATCTTCAGTCTGCATCGCTGCGCGCCGTTGAGCAGAGGATACGTTATGGGCCTTGAATTTCTCATTAATTTCGATAAATCTTGGTGAACCACAATTAGGAAAGTGTCGTTCACAATCGATGATTACCTTTGCGTCAGCGGGGAAGTGTGCGTCAATGGCTGCATCGACTTCTCCGGCCGACAGCATGATAGGGAGACCGTTACTGTCGTGAAATAACGTGTGGATCTCAGAGAGCGAGAAGCTTGCATTCAAGGTCTTGTAAATGTGATCAATATGGCGTTTCTCCTCGTCATAGTCCCACGAAAGGCCTTCGTCTTCGGGAGTATCTCGCTGCTCATCTGGCGCCTCGTCGGCGGCGATAACTGCATCCAATTGCACATCGATGATGTTGATACTCCAGCCATCCCTGTCAGAGGTCACCACAGTGAATTGGGCTAGCGTTCCATTGTGCTCACGAAACCTTTTCCACATCTCCACAACTCTTGGTGCTTGACAGTCAGGGAAGTTGAAAGCACACTCAAGAGCGGCGACTGCGCTTAGCATCAGTGCCGCAACGGCGGCTGCTGGAATGCCGGTACGCATGCTGTGATAGGTCGAGTCTAGTGATGGACTAAGTCTAGATCTAGCTGATTTTCAGATATCGGAAGTTATTCTCGGATATTGTGAGTTGTCTAAACGATTTTTGCCTGGATTATCAGCTATTCGGCGAGATAAAGAACTGGGATCTGTTTTGGATGGTTTTCACAGTCAGACAAAGCTTCTATATAATAAATAACCAAGATTTCCTCCACAGAATCGTGTTCTCGACCGGGCATATATCAAGATTCGTTGAGGTAAAAATGCGTAAAATGTGCTCACATCGGTCGCCGAACGGACGCACATGCGGTGTTTTCCGGACCATGGCAATGCGCCTTTCTATTCAATTAATTCTTGGACTCGTGGGTACTTGCTCGACTTTTCAATTCTTGCATGATGCGAGGAGAACGTAACAGGCACTTCATCGAGGGCCTTGTACACTTGTCGAAGCGGAGCTTGTTGAAACCGTTAGTTCTTTAGGCAATCTTGGATCAATGGATTATACTCGATGCCCTGCATCGTCGGTCCGGTCTCTAACGGTGAGATAGTTGTCTAATGTTTCCTATGGCGGCCGAGCTCAAATTGCCACTGGCACAAACCTCTCGTCACATGCCTAATTTGTGATATATTGGACCACTTCATCTTAGTTCTCGGACTAGGTCAGCAGAAGATGATCTCTATTCGCTCAACTGGATGAGATCGACCCCGTCAGCGACCAACATGCAGAGGATGCTATCATGAGAACTCTTTACCCGCATTTCCGTTTAATAGGGGACATATGGTCTCAAGAAATCAGTCCAGAGTATAGTATATATTAGTGGTCATTGGTGTTGAGTATAATCTCGGCCTACTCCTCCACCATTCCTTTAAACCTTAGACTCCGATCCTGGATGATAACATTCCCTGAATTCAATTTCGCCACCCTTTGTGCATTGCACGATATTTGAACCAGCTCTGACGCATTACAATGCCCTGGCCAGGTGTAAAGTCGGTTCGACTGAAAGGTTTTAGTGTGCTGACGTAGAACAAGTTCCGGCCCACTTACCACTTGTCTGGGCCGTAGTCCATAATATTATGCAACTCTAATTGTGACGATTGAGTCAGCAACCCGTTACATCAATAGAAAAGCCGCGTTTGATGAGTACATACGATGTTCTTTCGGCTTGACTCCACAGAATTTATCGAGGGCATTTTTGGGAGCACAAGCCTTGCTAGCTTCCCGTTGCTTCGGAGTATCATCCACTCCGTCACCTTCATCGTCAGCGTTGCATGCGTCATCCGTCCGGTTTTGGAAGGTGTGGTAGAGTCTCATCCAGTGCCCAACCTCGTGGACCGCGGTGCGGCCGAGATTGTTTACTTTATATTCTTTAGTTCCGAGAAGTGGTTTGCCACCGGGCATCGTATTGAGATCAACCTTGGCCCCGTCCGTGCAGAAAAGGGGCGATCTTTCAAAACGCGCTTCTTCGACTCTATCGTCGTTCTTGTGGTACTCGGGGAATTGAGCCAGGCCCAGGGTGATACCTCTATCGGTCTTGCTGTTCAGGGAGAAATCGGACAAGAAGTACAGGTTCAGAGACGCGTAATCTCCTTGTCGGTGATGGGATGTCATCTGCATTGCATCGCGCCGCGAGCACCAGGTTCCAACTATGTAGCAGCGTCTATTGCGCCCGTGATAGTACGTACCTCTATTTCATTCTTCTCGAGTCCCTTAGCCCACTCGGCATGCTTCGTTCTGGTAACATCGCGAAGGTTAAAGTTGATGCTGTACGGAGCGTAGCTGCGGATCATTTCAAGCAGCTTAACAGATAGTCAGCCAGCATGAGAGAATTATGTTGCGCAAAGCACAACGATCAATAGGATATGCGGACCTGATTCCCAAACCACTTATCGAAGTCGACAGCATGGTGGTCCTCTGAATAAACAAGATGAAAGTAGGTATCGACGTTGATCTTCTCGTCTGGGGCAAAGGGAGTACTCCTGATTTCCAGGCTTTGTTGCAATTGTTTAAAAGTAGGTTCTGGGGTTCCACAGTAATTTAGATCAGGGAAGTCTTTTGCTAGACCGACTAAACCCAAGGGTGGGGTAGCTTACATTTGGCAATGTCACCTAGTTGTGATTACGATAGGATGACTTACCTCTAGAGTAAGCGAAGGCGCCAGTCGCTGTTAACGCTCCGAGCAGGATAGATAGACGGATGTTCAGGGAATCTGGTCTTAGGCTTGTCTAAAGCTGGGCTTGTCTAAACGGGTTTACGTTGTTTCGTCGAACTTTTGGGATGATTGTGGAAATTGGAATCAATGATTATGAGAAGTATGGTACAGAAAAATCAGTGTGAGAGGACAAGATTTCTATAGTATAGTACTGGGGAAGAGCTCAAGACCCGTTCCTCAAAAAAAGGCTCAAGACTCACATTCCATAGAAAGGGCTCAAAGCCCATGTTGAAAGTTGTCCGTGAGCAAGTTTAATGCTTCGGCACAGATTTCGGCGCAGATTTGCGCCACTATTGCACTAATCTAGCGACTCCAACACCAAGCGGTAGCACAAGAGAAATAGCTGGCGATTATTGGAAACCTAGCACTCCGTATTTAAGTGGCTCCACAAGATGGCGTCAATCCTGCGCGGCAAGCTGCACTTTTCAGCGAGCAAAAAGATTAATCCGCATCTCCAAAAACGTTTTCACGAAATGACGTTGGACCTATCGACCGGTGGAGGTTATAGCTCACAAGGTAAAGCGTTGAACTGCATACTGACTTTGGGTCTTGCCAAAGCAGAATGCACCCGCCATTCTTCGACCTCGTGACCAAGAGCTTTGGAAAACCTCAAAGGCTAGTCATGGGCCACAGATGCTTGCAAGTCGAGGTGTTCCGAGATTCGACATAGTCTCCAAGCGATTCCCTACTCACTAGAATCAAACCTGCTTGTTTTGAAGGGGACAAGCAAGCTCAATGACACGAATAAACGCTTATCGCTTGTCGTGATTGAGATATTGTCAAACTGAAAACGTCGCTTGAGCCTTCAGTGCACACGTTATAAGACGGCAAAAGGTCGAGCCAGCGGAGAAGAGAAACACACAACAACAGACTATACCAGTGACAAATCATGTACTAAACCACGATTCCAATTTAGATACGCGCGAAAACCGAATCACCGTCCTTGCATCCTAGCTGCCCAATATCATATTGATCAACAAGTAAAAAGAGAACAAGTAGACGTCTGTAAACACATGTACTGGGCATTTGCACAACCGAAAACCGAATCGCAAGATAAGAGGGAATCGATTCTGTCTTCATTACATCGAGTGCCATCTTCTCGACGGCTACGTGTACTGTAAGTGATTCCTAGGCTTCTTTGACTGTCGTAGGCGATGTACAGTGTTACATTCTTTGCTACGACGCTTGTATCAGCGCCGGAAGTCAGACATTGGGGACAGATCATCCGACCTTCCATTTCTCTATCCCGAGCCACTGACAAAAAATTGCATAGAACACAAAACACTGACTTACAGGCGCAAACCTGTGTAAGCCCTTACCCATTAGACCACTATCGTACGTCCCAGCATACCTCGCCATCCCCAAACCCCTCTCTGTCGAATACCCCAACAGACAGAGTGCTGCCCCCTGGCAGTGTCCGTATCCAAGAGCACATCCGTACTTTGTATCCGCTCCGTATCCAGCCAGTCAATGCTCCACCTAAGGTTGTCAAGGGATGGCTACTGGCAATCACGCGATGCAGAAGAGTCCCGGTAGGACGCGCAGCCACGTTCCATGAAGCGCAGGGGAGCTTGTGGAAGACAGATTTAGCTGAGTGTAGACCTTGAAAGAATGGTCTCTGGGATCTTCGCATTCTCCTTGTTATGAAGAAGGACGGAGATCCCTAAAGTAAAGTGAGACGTGGCGTCTGTGCCCCATTGGGCTAGCGCCGGCTCCAGGCCCGCTATACCCGAGTTGTCTGCCTTCTCCAGTGCTGGAATTTAACCACTTAACCCCCCACACCTTCATCCCGCACTATTCGATGCTGTAAATGACAAAATCAACGTCTTGCGTAGAGGGACTCATCGCCCGATATGTCAGCCGCTGGACTGCTCGTTGCAGTTTGTATCAGCTCAGTTTGTCTCTGGGGTAAGGCATGGAAATGCCGAGCAGCGTTGTGCTTTACTATGGTAATTATGATTGCGGGGCATGCTCCAGAGCTTTCGACTACTCTATCGTCGCATGGAAAGCAACAAATGCAGGAGCTCATGTGTGGCGATCGAGTCAAATAAGCTAAGAAAAGGAGTGTAAATGTCTGACTGATGTTAAGAAATCATCTCTGTTGTACTCTTTCTTTAGCTATCCTACTAATGTTACACGCCCTGCGAGACCTTTGCCAAACCATGCGCCCGTAACACTCATCGTACTAGTATTGTATGTGTGCACAATTACACGATATCCACCTTCTTAACATCCACAAAGTCCTTGTCCTCCTTCGGGATCGTGACCATCAAAATCCCATCCTCCATCTTCGCCGAGATGCCATCAACCTCCACCTGCGCCGGGCTAGCCCTGCTCCCAAGCCTGACCTTCCTCTCAAAGACACCCACCTTGCGCTCGTCAAGCGCCAAGGTCTTCAAGAACTCCTCGCTGCCAGGGCGGTAGATTACACCCGCGACGCTCAACTCGCTCTTGTCGGAATCCCAATTGACAGCGACGTCTTCTTTCTTGGCGCCAGGGAGCGAGATATGTACAATGTATGCGTCCTCGGTGTCAAATATATCGGCAGCGGGCTCGAAATCCTTGCCCGCGCCGGCGGCCTCTTTGTCGGTAGAGGAGGAAGCGCCGCCCATGCCGAACTGTGCGCCGAGGAACTCGGCAAACTTGCTCATGTCGAAGTCGCCCGTCGGCCAGCCACCGAAGGATGAAGCGCCCTGATTGCGATGCCCTCCTCGACCGCGACCACCCCAGCCGCCGCGGTGAGGGCCCCCGTGATGACCATGGTGGGGACGTCCGAAGGGGAAGCCAGCCCAGCCTCCGTCGTGTGGGGAGTGTGGGATAGGCCCGTCTGGGCTGTGAGGTCCTGGAGGTGGTGGACCTTGGTGGGCTTCGTGATCTGCTGGAGGTGGGGGGCCGTCATGACCTTCATGGCCTGCGGGGGCTGGGCCATTGTGACGAGGAGGCCCGCGATGAGGTGGATGGCATTGGTTGCGGCCTTCACGAGCCTCAGGGTTGAAGGCAGCAAAGAATGGGTGGTCGGTGCCGGCGGACTCGAGGTTGGCGATGAAGTCCCAGAACGGAGCTGACTGGTTGTTGTAGCGTACAGAAGGCATGTTTGCTTAGGGAAGATGTTATGTAGATATCGAGTATGGAGAAATATTTGATAGTCGAGTTGTGGGAAAGAAGTTCGGAAGTCTAGAGAGATGCTGGAGATAGAGAAGAGAGGAGGAGGATAATGGTTCAAGCCACACTAATATATGTCCTGAGCCACAGGCAGCATGAGCGTACGTACTCACGGGATAGCTAAGCAGCTAGACACAAAGAGAAGCTACGGGAATAGAATAGAAGACTTGAGCACGGATTGAGCGTTGGCGGGACCGAAGACGCATGACAGTGGGAGAAGCCGAAGGCAGCAAGAATGACGCGTACGAGCATGGCGAAAAGATGGTATACGATTCCCCGCGCCCATAACAGGCTTTGACTCGGTATTGCCCGTAGTACACTTGCAGGATTGACGATCAAGGTGATCGACGACTTTGCAAGTCCTGTGCGACCCTCCACACTGATGAACTTTGAACGATTGGTGGCAACCGAGTGAGTACCTTAAATCGTCGAACGTGGGAGGCAAATCGCCACTTGCCAAGATCCTTGGCACTCCCGCTTACTCAGGGTCACGTGCCGAAGATTCAATTGGCTTCTGATGCTCGGCTTTCTGGATGAGCCTGCCGAGTGTTCAATGCATTGCGTTGTCAGTGAATAGACGCCCGCCAGCGAATCTAGAAAACAGAGGCCGCCATTGTGCAGCACACCTTCCTTATTTAGCTTGATAAAGCCCTGCCTTTGGCGCCGAGTGACGCCGGCGCTGGATTAGCCCCCTTTTCACAGCCACGAGATGACCCCAGGATGGGCTATTCTACAGGTACGATAGTCCTGACAACGCGATCCATGAGATTTTGGAAGATCATCGCCGCTGGGCGAGTAATGTTTTCATTCGCATGAGCTCCTTTCAGGTCCAATTCCATCCAAGTCTCGGAACCACGTCGAGAGACTCCCTCAGCAATACAAAACCCATACTCCTAGCCCAATACCCATGCTAAGTGCTTATACCAACCAGAGCTTTTGGCGAGATATGTCCACTGCGGCTCCTTTGAAGGCTTCTACACTAGTAGCCGAAGCAGCTGGTCCAGGTCCGAAGCCTGACATTATGATGTTCCCCAATGGATTTGATACAGTGGAGTCGGAGTTGGGTATCGGAACGGTTGATGTACCCACAACTAAGCCGGAAGAGCCATAAGACATCGTTTTACCGTCTACTACCCTTGCCGTAGATCCCATAAAGAGTGTAGTCCCGTCCACAACGAGCAAGCTCTTGGATACTGGTGTGAAGGTTCCATCCGCAGCGCTGAGTGGTATGACTTCGGAGGGATCAGCGGTCTTGCTGGGAATGGCGATCGACGAAGTGCCTATTATCAAGCCTGACGATCCGTATGATACCGGACTTCCGAGGATAGTGATAGCTGATGCACCCTCTGTGATAGTGACGCCACTCCATAGGACTTCGCCATGGCCCAATTGTTCTTCAATGGTCGGCCCAACAGCTGTGGAAAGAAAACCATGAGACGTCGCCGCGGCCGCTACAGGCATGGGAATAATCGCCGTACCCGCGACCAGGGCTGTCGATCCGAATGAGAATAAAGTCCCGTCCAACATAACCGGGTGAGATCCTTTGCTAATAGTCACGCCGTCAACCATGACTTGATTTCCACCGCTGAAGGTCCATGTGCGCCCTCCAGCTGTCACAGTAGAAGCATGATTGGCATCCGTCTGCTCCTGCGGATGTCTCGCTGGATCTATGCCTGCGTTAGGCATTGCGATAGTCGTTGTGCCGACGACTAGCCCTGCAATGCCCATAGAGACTTCCACGTTATGCATGGTAAGCGCTTCTCCACCAATTGATAAGCTGGCATCTTGGAAAACGACTGTATGTGCATTTACCGGAGTGAATATTTGCCCCAAAGCATTTATGCCAATGTGTGGCGTGGCCGTCAGGGTATTGTGAGGGGGTACGGTTAGGGTACCCGTCGCCTGGTCCGTCATTTTCGTAGCTGCTGCTGAATCCCCGTGCTGAGAAAGACCTCTATTGCCCGAGGGAGAAATCGTGAGGAGAACGTAAGGTGATTCGATATGCGGTAGGCTGTGTAATACTGTGGTGATGATAAGGGGATGAACGTTGGCGGTAGGTTCTGTATGCGAAGCCGGGGACCCCTCTATGTTAGAGATGCTTCCCAGCGACGCTTTTCCAGTCTCACCCTGGATGACGTCCATTGTTGTATCTCCTGTCGTCACCTCCTGTGAACCTTGAGCATGAGATTTCATGTCCGCTGGAGTTAAGCTTGGCTGCGGTGATGAATCTGGTGATCGGAATGCTGTCGATTCGCGGTTGGGCCTTGAAGGAGGATCTTGATACGGGATTGGATCCTGTGAGTCTGGCGGCATTCCTGTATTGAAGCTAGTTGATGGACCTTCGGTCGCCTCTGCGGGATCTCTAGAGCCTCCTTTTGGGTCTTCTGGGGGAGCTGCCAACGATGGTGATGCGGTAACTCTAGCAAGAGGATCTACCTCACCACTGGATGCGTGTGTGGCCAGCAACTCTCAAGGCTCTGAGGCTTGAAGGCTCTTGGTAGGGTCAAGAGCTCCAGGTGTGCTTGTTGGAGAAGCCAACGGGCTGATCAACAATGATGCAGGTGCTGCGATATTAGTCGGTATTGCTGCTGGGGCGGAAGACGAGGTTCTTGCTTCGGTGGCCGTTGGGGTGAGCTCAGCAACGGCGCTGAGGGTGCGAGGAGGATCCCAGACGCCTTGAAACAGCGAGGTACAGAATTTCCAGTCGGGATCGAGGTCTGTCAGCCCAGGTGGAACTGCCAGCATAGGTTCATGAGTCCACGACGGGATACCAGTACCAAGCCATGGGATCTGATCGAAGTTCATATCAGTATAACCAGTGACCAACGCGTCCCCAGGTTGCTGTGGATCAGGGTAAAGGTACTGCTGTTGGCACCAGTCACACTTTTGATGAGCGGATATGACACCCCATCGAGGAGGAACATTGAAGTCCTGGAAGTTGATTCGGGATGTGTGATACCGCGGTAAATCACACGAATAGAAAGTACTAAGTTGATCTAGTGCGTAAGCTCGCGTTATGTTCTCGTATGTTTGTGTACGGGTTGCAAATTCTCCTTTAGCGGAGAGTCCTAAAAAGGTGACGTAGGCTGACGGTACGGCAGGATTAGTACCAGCTGGAGAAACTGCAGTAGGATCATCTAAAGGTACAGCTGCAGAGGGTCAGCTATTGTAGGCACTCCATGTCGACTCGAATGACATAATGTTATTGCGAGGGTATTTGATGGAGCAAGCATGTAGACTAACCGGGTGCAATAATAAGAGACGCAAAAACGCAGAGATACAGGGCAGTATGCTTCATTCTAGGGGTGAGATTCTCGCGACAATGAAACAGAGTCAGGAAAAAGGCTATCAATTAAGAAGGATCAAAGAATCAAAGAGTGATGGATGCGAGAAGATTTTCGACACCCTGACGAAGGGGCTGAGGATTCTTCTGCAAATGCTGAAGGCACAGCTGTGCAGCGACAACAACAAGGCTACAAGGCAACCACAAAGGGGAGGTTTCATAAGCCTCATTACTCGTCAGCGGCGGGTTCGACTGGCGAACGTATGTACAATTAGTAGCCATTTAGTATACTCGTGGGCATAGACGCGGGCCACCGACGTTGAGTGGAGACGTTATACTAGATTGAGAAGCCTGTTCAGTTTGCTGTATGGACGATAACAATAGTGCTCTAACTACTGCTTGTTGGATGCTATGATAAATGTGTACAAACAAAAATGTACCAACATGCGTTTGGGCGGTATCGACTGCCTTGCTGTCACTAGATTTGCTGCGAAGCCAACACACAACACCCCGAGGCAGCCGAAACGCCTCCTATCTATGCGACAGGAATGTGGCGTGGGTGGGCGGGCAAAAGCGCGAAGCAATGAGAAGAGAAGAGAGATGTGGGTTGATATCTATGTGCTTCTAATAAGATTTGATTATTGTTTGAGGAAATCCTTCAAGGCACCACTCTCCAGTAATGTCCACCCACCTATGATCCCTCAGATGTTTTCTTGTACCACTGAGTGGCTCAAAGAGTACGGCTGAACAGCTGCATAGCATCGGGAAGCATAAGAATACCCAATGGATCTGGTGGTCCAACACCCAGAATATTGGTTCGCTCTACAGGAAGTGTTCTTTACCGAAACAGGATGTTCCGTTGATGAAGGCCGCAAAACATCTAGATAGATAATGTGACAGGAAGTGCCATCCAGAAAGGGGAATAACAGCGCAGGCGTGGTGGCGACAGTGGACGGGTGGAGAATGCTGTGATGGATTGAGAAATTTTTATAACGTGCTGTATAGACCTTGATAACCGTGTTCGGCTCTATGCGGGAGCGTTTACTCGAGGCTGGTAAATCGATTCGAGCGCACAGGATGTCCGCCTGCGCAGCCTAGCTGTAAACGCAGGATGAAGCGGCCTAGGCGAATGGGGTGATGTCGTGCTTCGTATGATGAGCAAACGGAGCGATGGAAGTGGCTTAACTTACGTGGAGAACGATATATTACCGTTTTCGGCGTGTTCTTGGTGCAAGGGTCACGTGAGTCTCGGATTGAGTCAGATCATGAGGTACCAACTGAAGCTGGAGCAATGACAAATTGCAGGACGAGGCATGCTGATCGTTCAAAATATCTCATCACTTGGCTCAGCTCATTAAATGCCCTAGCACACGAGGGTCACCAGCCCCTCTGTCGCTCATCGAAGTATAATCAAACTGTGAGGCCTGCGCACTGTGTGTTCCATACAAGACCTTACCACTCACAGGTGTCGTCCTCGCCTTGCCCACTCTTAGCCTGTGGAGCGCTATTGCTCGCGACACTTCCAGTCAGTGATGGAAGGCCCGCGCCAGTGCTATTGGAGACAGGACTAGTAGAATAAGGAGCTTGAACAGTAGTCGAGGTAGCCAGAGTGCTAGACGCTGAAGAGACCGATGCGCTCGACGCTCCGGGTCCACCTGCCGTGGCACTCGACATCGTCGCACTCGTGCTTGAAGAACCTGCTCCAGCATTTACCGGTGTGCTGGAAGGGTTTGTGCCAGAAGGGTTTGTGCCGGAGGAGCTTGTGCCGGAGGAACCTTGGTTCGAGCCGCCTCCACAATCCCCTGTCGGAATTCCCCATCCTTTACCACCGGCAATGGGACACCACTTTGGGTCCGGCTGGGTCGGAGACCAGTCGGTAATCGGAATGTCGACGTAAGTAGTGTTGTAAGCGCCGTTAGGGTACTGGGGCCATGGTGGAATGTGCGCTTTGTAGGCTATCTGGTTCTGTTCGTACTGCTTGTATTCGGTCTGTTGGGACCAGTCCAGATTGTTCGGGATCGGAGGCTGCGCGAACCAATTGTCTGCGTATGCAGGTTGAACAAGAGCATCGGCCCAGCATTTAGTGAAGAACCACCAGGTTTCACTGGTGGCCTTGCTAACCCCGTCCTTGAATTGATTGCCATTGACCTGTTTGATGCCCTTTACGTCACCATCACCCTTGACTTGCTCCATGATCCTGGCTTTCGACCTGTCGATCTTGATGTCTCCGGGCGTGGCGCAGTGGGTGGGGTCGTTGGGGTCGGTGCTGCATACGTCCGTGACCTTCAAGATCATGTCCGACTGCCCTTTTCCCGATTGCTTGCCGTTCCAGAAGCTGATGCAGACATCTTGCATACAATAACCTAACACATTGTGTGAACACATTTTGCTGACTTCTTACGTTTGGACCTTGACTTACGACTGAGGTCGGCGTACTTGAGAAAGTACGGATGGATGGCCACTTTACTAATGGAAAATGCATTGTCCGGAATGCCGCAAGCGCTCTGATTTGCCGAGTCGTACGCACCCGGTTGACCCATCCACTTATCTGTCAAACCATCTGGGCTGTTCAACTGGCCTGCGCTGAAAAACTTCATGTCGCCATGATATAGGCGGCCGAAGGGAAGGTCAATGGGACGGACACCGTATATATCAGTGGGTGGTGTCGCTGCGACGGTGGGCACCTCTGACGCGAGATTCGGTTTCCCATTGCTGAAGGTGTTGTCCGCTTTTGCTTTTGTTGGGATCTCTTGCGTGGTCGGATCTCCACGCCGAATAACTGCACCACTGGCCAGGGAAGCGGCAGCCAAGAAGAAGAATATAAATTGCATGACTGATTTACTGGAACCTAAAGAATGCACAAGCAAAGGACAGCGCTTATGAAGTGAAAGAGAGTAAGTAGCAAAGTCCTGCTTATGTGGAAAGGAGTGTAAAAGTACCCAGGTACTAGACTGATACGAAACAGTTCAAACGATGCCGCTGAGAGAGAGAGAAACACGAGGCATCCCGGACCCTTAATACTTGTGGTGTCACAGAGGATCATTCCCAGCATTACCAAGACGATCATCTTACAGACCGTGGTCAAGGGGTTCCACACCCGCCTTATGCCCGCTCCATGTGTTTGCGGGTAAGTAGAGAGATTTGCAACTGAGGATGGAGGCCGCTGATGCACCAATCATGGTGTAGGATTTGAGCAGGCCCAAGCAAAACACTATGACAGATTGGCGTAAAAGCTCCGGAATATGTAGAATTTCAGGAGGTTGGTAACAGCAAGCCGTGTTTCTGAAGTTGCGGCTTGCGGCAGAAGAGACCAGCCGCCCCAACCGAATCCGACGTGCCAAGACCGAGGCATCCAAACGTCAGCATTCGAGAGATTGGTGCTTTGGCGTTGCAGACAGTCTCGTATTGAAGAAGGCCTTCTTGATACATGCCCCTTTGATTTGTATCGCGGATCCATGTTCATGGACGATCCCAGCAGCAGTCTACTCCTTGTTGCTCGTGGGGGGGACCCACTATACTTGTCATCTTCGGGCTTTTTCCTGTCCATATCGACCGAACCCCGGTCCTCACTTGCTTCACGTTCCTGCCGATGTGTTTGTAGTCACGGGCTCGGGAAGAAATGCATCATGAACTTGACCAGCTAAACCCAGACACACAGGCTGAAAGAATAGATGCCATCGCGGTACGATAGTGCTCATTATGAGTACGAAGATTAGCTTGAATACCGTCCTCAGTCTCGGTGCCAAAAGTCAGATGTCAACGAGAACTCAGATGTCATGGAGATAGAATCAAAGAGCCACATTAACTTCGGCGCGACATAATATCCAGACAGCTTGAACCAGATGTTTGAGTTCGCAAGAATAGATCAATCCAGATCGACAATCACAATGAGAAGGTCTTTGAATCCGCATCCTACTGTTTCGCGGCCGACAACGCCGTTCCGTTGCAACCTCCGACAGCTTCAGTGGGCATGGTACAGATGGCACACTTTCTATTGATGTTTTGCAAGGTTCGGAGGTAGGTCTGAGGATCGTCTGATGACCAAAGGTGAGTCATTATTATCATTCCCGAACCCAGCAAGAGTCTACGAAAAAAAACATACAGCCAGAGCATGTGCGGTTGTGCCGTTCGTCTGCTCGACTGGAACCATTATTGGGCTAGCAATCGGTGGTAGCTTTGCAAAACTGGCAGGCTCCTTGCCCTCTGTTTTCTTTCTGAATGGCATTTTCGCCATCTTTCAACTCCTTCTTCCCAACTTTATCTGCGCTGCGTTACTCATCATCAGTATCACCGCCGGTTATCTTTCTTTGATGGAGACACACCCATACTTGCGTTCGGAAAGCACACAAGCAGATTTGGACAATTCGACTGCTGAGACTCCGTTACTGGGCACATCTGAAGCCATCGCGGCTACTGGTGTAGATCTTCGCGCTGACAGCTACGGAACATTCAATGATGTCGCGATCAACTGAGAAGAAACGACGGTTGGTACACATGGACGGTTCCTCCAAACCACCCTCGATCCATGACGAGAACCCGAAAATCGGGACCCGCCTAGTGGTAAAGATTGTAATCGCTCTTGGTATCTACACATACCACTTGATGTGCTATGACCACCTTCTTCCGATCTTTTTGCAGGAGGACAAGGTTGGAGATAAGGTAACCATCTTGGCCGCCTCCCAGGAGTATTCCTGCTGGACTCGGTTTGCGCACCCTTGTCATCGGGGTCATTATGTCCTTGAGATGGCGTCATCGCTCTTCTCATTCAAGTCGTCGTGATTCGTTTTCATGCTAGTTGGCTTGGGGTATGGCGATGTTTCATTATGGTCACCATGCTTCATCCAATTGCGTACATTATTTTCCCGAACCTTGCTCTTCTTCCGGATTACCTTCTACCCCGGGATCTGGGCTTGCTTGACATATCGGACTTCTACTTCTGTTCTCGCCTGTCCTTTGATTCTCATTACCCTTAAGGAGGCTACGTCTTCGCCGTCGTTTCTCGGAAAGGTTGGTGGCCTTGCTGCGTCCGTGGGTGCCGCAAGTAGGACTATCGCTCCAGCACTGGGAGGCCAGTTGTATGCGGTGGGTGTTCCTGTTGGATTCACTGGATTGGCATGGTGGGTTAGCGGCTTCGTCATGCTTATCGGGGTGATCCAAGTCTTCTTCATCGATACACAGAAGAGCAAGACAGCTACAGTACGGGCTTATGTGGCGCCCAACGGACAATAAAGACCGAGAGACGATGTGGTTCACATTCAGATGATAGGGCCTGAAGGGCCGAGAGGAGAAGCAGGGGGGTAGTCTTTTTGTGCTTTAACTTTGCTTCCATAACACTGCATTCACAGCGGGTGCGTTTTTCTCGTCCCTGACCACTTACCATTGCAAGGATGGAATTTCGGATGAAGTTGACGCCATGGCTCGTGAGATGCGTCTAGATTCGGCGTTCATTTACAGAGGTAACGGCAAGTGGTATCATGAAGACGGTCAACGTAGTATCTAGACAGTAGAGGATATACAATGAAATGATCATTACGTGGGAGTATCAGATAGCCTGCTATGCTTTCTCGGAGTCTAATCAGACCCGAGACGATACAATATTTGAAGCACGACAATCACGTGCAAAGCCAAGCAGCCGAGGCAAGTCGCGTGCTCTCACCTTCAGCAACCAACTTCGAGCTCGAAACCATGCCTTCCGCAGGCTCAGAGCAGCTGGTCTTAATTGCTTCGATTCCCCAGTCCGACGGTAGTCAGCCTGAACCGAAACGCAATGGCATCTGCTGCTTCGAATCCGACTCCACCCTCAGGCCCCGCCAAGATTGAGTCTGTAGTCCTTCGCAACACCCTTCGCTATACCATCAGCGAGAAAGAGTATAAGACGCTGCACGAATATCTGATCACACGCTCTCCCAAAGCTGTGCGAAGAAAGGCACTGGCACCCTCGAAGTTCAACTCGATAGTCCAATCGAGCGATGACTTCAATGCCACAGCCATCAGAGCATCCCTACGGTTGTTCATCGCGTCGCAAACAGGTCTAAAGCTGTGGGATTGGGTCAATGAGTATATATTCGCAAGAGGGAAGCCGCGGAGGTGAGCTGGGGTAACTTTCGTCTCTCTCAAGCTGGCTGATGCATACCAGACCAAAGCCCAAGACCTCGATCCTCAAAAGCCCCAATTTCCGCCTCTCCCTTTCCATCTCCATGATCCTCCTCCTCCATCGTCTCCTCTACCGCTTCTTCTCTCGCTTACGCACCAATCTCCTTACAAAAGACGCAGCGCCCTTCCGACGGCGCAACACTCGTATCTCAAATTCCCTGACCTCTCGCTTCGCACCAGCCATCGGCGCCAGTCTTGGAGGATTCGCACTCGGGATATATCCTGCCGACCAACTACGCATAACTATTGCCATATATATCATCACGAGAGCCGCGGAGTTCACGTACAATACGCTGGAGAACGATGGCTGGTTTCGAAATAAGCCGGGCTGGGTGGGGAGTTGGATGCTGATGCCGTTCGCTACGGGGCAGCTGCTGCATGCGTTTGTCTTTGATCGGGATTGCTTCCCAAAGGTACCCAGTCTCAAAATCTCGGATACGGTTGTTGGGTTGATAAATCTAGGCGTACGGCGACTTTATTCTCTCGCATACTCCGAATTACGTCCAACATCGTCCCCTCAAATATCCATCGAAGCTGCCCTGGCCATCTGAAGACACTATAGTCGACTCGCTTGCCGAGATCTCAAGGCTCAATTGGCCGTACGTTTCTCATGCCTTAAACCCTTACCTACTGTCCCCCTATCTCATCTTGAACCATACGCTAACCACTACTCCCCCAACCAAGGCCATTTACATCCCCCATCCTCCACCCCACCTCCTCCCTCGCCCCCGCTCTATCCCAAATATCACCAATAACATCTCCAGCCCACCCCTCACTAACCTCCCTCTCCTGCGCCCTCCTCCACCCCCACTCCCCCTCCTGCTTGCAGACCTA
>JAABUQ010000617.1_pt1 | contig 83230 bp, 75 predicted proteins | sample 5560001 | NCBI WGS metagenome assembly JAABUQ01 (sample SAMN10711888, study PRJNA513371) | rock metagenome | isolation source: Antarctica rocks | place: Antarctica: Victoria Land, Finger Mt nord | collected 2015-12-18 | reverse complement strand
ACAAAAGTGCTTGCTGTTCTAGTGAACTATTCCACGGTGGTGTTCCACGACCTACTCTCTCACGCAAACTCTGTACCTTCCCATTAGTGGATAGTGGCATACAACAGGCTACTATGATTGCCAGCCCGAGACGTTGAGGGTCTAATTGATTGATGGCTTGCTGCAAGATAAGATCACTTATTGAAGGGAAAAGGAGACTCTTTGGGAGCGTCGTAATAGTATGAAGGACGCGAGCGAAGAGTTCGGAAGGAATAGCCAGGGAAGCCGCTTGATGTGTCTCCTGGTCCATAGAAGACGAAAAGTCTTTGAACTCTTCCTCGATCAAGTGGAGCAAGAGTTCATGATGCTGAGGAAGAATAGCCAGTAACCGTTGTAGACTTTTTGGACGTGGTTTTGATTCACCATTACTCCAACGTATCAACGTAATAGGATTGACGCCTAGCGCGTCAGCAATCCTTTGTCGTTCTTGAGGATCGCTAAGGTGTGTTCCGAGGAATTCACGCCAAGTTTGTGGCTGCTCCATCTCTTCACGTCCTTATTACATTAATATTTTTTATCTAAACGTCAGCATAGCAGGCAGAAGCACTAAAGTCAATGATTTCAGATGTAGTAAGCTTTATCTTCTCTATTGCACATTAGCGCATGCATACACACAATGCGCCTTCAGATTCAACTACTTACTTTGGAGCAAGCGCGACACATGTTAGACGCTGCACGTGGACACCAACTAGAGGTGCTGTTAACCGTGGCAGTTACTACAGGAATGCGACATGGAGAGTTGACAGCGTTGCGGTGGAGTGATATTACTTTTGAGAACGGAAGTCTTCATGTTCATCGAACCGTTAATCGTCTCGGTAGTTAAGTGGAGAGAACATAACCTTGTCTTTCCTAACGAGAAAGGTTTACATTCATGTCACTAGAAGATGCAGTTATCCTCTCTGCCGTACGTACTCCCATTGGGCGGTACGCGGGTAGCCTCAAAGATGTACGACCCGACGACCTTGCCGCGCTCGTCATCGGCGAGGCGATACGCCGTGCGAATGTTGACCCTCGTAGTGTGGAAGATGTTATTCTTGGTTGTGCGAATCAGGCTGGCGAGGATAACCGCGACGTGGCACGTATGGCACTGTTACTCGCTGGTCTACCTGTAGAGGTTGCAGGTCAGACCGTTAATCGTCTGTGCGGCTCTGGTCTGCAAGCGATCAATAGTGCGGCACAAGCCATTCAGACAGGAGCAGGTGATACCTTTATCGCTGGCGGTGTAGAGAGCATGACGCGTGCGCCGTTTGTCATGGGCAAGAGCGACGCCGCATTTGGTCGCAATATGCATCTGCAAGACACGACACTTGGCTGGCGTTTTATCAATCCAAAGTTGTCCGCACTCCACCATCCCTACAGCATGGGCGAAACAGCTGAAAATGTTGCTGAACGCTATCACATAAGTCGCGAGGAGCAGGATGCTTACGCACTACGCAGTCAGCAAAAAGCAGTTGCAGCCCAGCAATCAGGCAGGTTCGCGGTAGAAATTATTCCTGTAACACTTCCACATAAAAAGGGAAGCGAAGCTACGATTGTTGCATTAGATGAGCATCCTCGCGCCGACACTTCACTCGAAAAGCTAGCTGCACTCAAGCCCGTATTCCGTAAAGAAGGTGGGAGCGTCACGGCAGGCAATTCGGCTGGTATCAATGATGGTGCCGCGGCCCTTGTGTTGATGGCGAGGAGTCAGGCGCAACGTCTTGGTCTGCGTCCTCGTGCCCATATCGTCGCCTCGGCAGTAGCGGGTGTCGATCCAGCATACATGGGTCTCGGTCCCATCTTCGCCACGCGCAAGGTTCTGCAACGTGCTGGTTTGAGCATTCATGATATGGAACTGATTGAACTCAACGAAGCATTTGCCTCGCAGACGCTTCAGTGTGCGCGTGAACTAGAGATAGACATGGAGAAACTCAACGTGAACGGTGGTGCGATTGCGCTCGGTCATCCCCTCGGCTGTAGTGGCGCACGCATCATGACAACACTGCTGTATGAACTAGAACGGCGTGATGGGCGCTATGGTCTAGCAACCATGTGTATCGGCGTGGGTCAGGGAATTGCGACGATTATCGAACGAGTGTAAAAAATAGTTAGAAGTAGAAGAGCAACAAGAAGGGGTTTCAGGATATGTCCTGAAACCCCTTCTTGTTGCTCTTCTACTCCATTGTTAGGACAAAAAATACATAAAAGTGATCCAAGCTGTACTAAGCTGTCGTAGTACTAATCAAGAAGTGGTAGTTCCAAACCGAGTGTGCGCCCACTGCAAAGAACTCTGCTGAACGCGTCGGCGAGTCTCTCAGGCACATAGCTTATGGAAATTTGCGCTTCATGCAAATCCTACGTAGGCATTTGATACAAGATTATTGTAATAACGGCTAGCGCGAGAAACTATGTATGAGACTTGCGCAATAGCTCGTCTTGACACAAAAGGATGAACCATCTTGAATACGCCTGACGAAATTTCCAAATCCACAACTCCTACCAACGCATCATCGAGTGCACGCCGCTCACGCAGAACGCTCCTTAAAGGAGCCGCAGGCGCTGCTGGTCTTGCTGTAGCCGGTGCCAGTATCTTGTCTGCCAAACCTGCATATGCAAGAGTACTGCGTCCTGGCGACGAGACAGCAGTTCAACAGAACAACAATCAATATAGGACATCGCAGCAGACAGCAGACTCGATTGTAGACATCTTGACTGTTGCGCGAACTGCTGAGCAGTTAGCTGTCACGTTCTACACGAACGGTATTGCGAATGCTGCCAAATTGGGTATCACAGGCGATAACCTTGCATACCTGAAGGCGGCACTTGTGGAGGAGCAGATTCACCAGCAATTCTTTACCGCCAATGGTGGTAAATCGCTTGCCGACACCTTTAGTTTCCCTCAGGGTCCACAGACGTTCACTGATTTGAAGACGTTCATTGCAACTCAGCAGCAGCTAGAGGGCGTGTTTGACTCAGCATTTCTTGCCGCAATCATGGAGTTTGCACAGTTGGGGCGACCTGACCTTGCACAGATTGCCGGACAGGTCGCTACCGTAGAGTCCGAACACCGTGCGTTGGGTCGTGTGATTGGTGGACTTGTACCTGCCGATAACTGGGCATTTACTCCTGTGTTGGTCACCTCTGTTGGTGCTGCACCTGCACTCGTGCAGAAAGCAGGCTACCTTAGCCCTATGTCTGGCAACAGCTACACCTACCAGCAGGCTGACACCTCTGGCGCAGGCGTTGAGCAGTTGAAACCATTCTCAATGAGCACCGGTACTGTCGTAGGCAATGGCTAGTTCATAAAACCTTCACTCCTCTGTGTGTCCTTCATGCAAGCGCTCGCTTTGCCGCGAACATACAGAGGAGTGGAGACAAAAATAGAGGAAGGAGAGAGGCTATGACGCAGCACGCTGTTTTATCTCAACGTTTGTGCGCTGTTTGTGGGGCAGCAGCGACTACTGACAAGCAGCGTTTCTGCCCGCGCTGTGGTGCAAATATTGATGAGGTAGGGTACCAAACCGCCAAGGAAGACCAGGAGAGCGATGCAACGATACGACTCTCCTCTTCACAAAAGCTTCATCTTGTCAACGAAAATGCTTTACAAGAGAGTGATGCAACGATACGCATCTCCGCGCCACAAAAGCTCTATTTGAAGGCATTGTTGCCTGTTTCTTCTCAAGAGCCTGGAACTCCTGTTGTACAGGAGACATTCCAAAAGCAACAACAGACGAGCCACGCCCTACCGAAGAAACGCTCTAGCAAAACACTTCTTGTGAGAGTCGGCAGTGTCGTGGGTCTTGTACTCATTCTTGCCGCCCTTCTTAGTAGTGTATTAGCTCAGAACAACGATCCTACCGCACAACGACAAGCAAACCAGAGCAAGGCACAACTCGATACGCTTATTCAACATGCGCGCACTATTGGTGTCCCAGCCCTTTTTCTGCAACCTGTGCTGACACAAGAGCAGCAACTCAATAATTCATATACGCCTTTTATACTCGTATCTCGTCAATCGGCTACAGGGTATTATCGAAATCTTGCACAGCGCTATCGTGCATTATCTTCACAAGTAAATGGAACTATTGCCTCTGTCACTCAGCAGTTTCAGGTACAGGCGCAACAGGATATGCAAACTTTTCAGACGGCTCTTTCCGCGGATAGTACACAGAAGCTAGGCAAGAACCAGTACTTCTCAGAGCAGTTTAGCCAGAATCAGTTCTTGCTCTCGTCGGCGCATTTACCTAATGAGTATGCAGTTATCAGTACAAATGTACGTCAATCTCTTCAAGTGTTGAGTTTGATGACATCAACGTACACGAGACTAACTGATTTTCATGATACGCTGCTAAGGATGAGCGATGCACACCTTGATGTGACCGCAATGCAATCACAATATGACAACGATACGCAGCTCTTTAACAATGCGATGCAAGCCGATGACTTCAAAAATCTGGATACACAGATTGATGTGCAGTATCAACAGACGATAGTAACCTCGATTCAAGCATTTCCATATGTCAGTATCACAAAGTTGAATGAATTGCAGACAAAAATACATCTTTTGCAGACGTATGGAGTGAGCACAACTGCCTATCAACAACGGCTTAACGCTGATCAGCTTGCTATCGAGCAGGCAAAGACCGTCTATGAGCAACTAGGGTTTTTCAAGCAAATTGACGGAGACATTGCCTCTCTTCATGGCGATCTTGTACGTGGCAATGCACATTATCTAGTGAAGCAATTTCACCAGGAGGTAGATAGCTGGGCAAAAGCGCATCCATACAATGATCAGTATGATGGTCGTGTATACGCGCTTGACAATGCATATATGCATGCTGGTATCGGTGCAGGGCTAGATAATGATCTCGCGAGTGCCGACACAACGGCAGGATTTGAGTCCGTGATTGCCGAGGCAAATAACGCGATCTTCAATCTACACCTATTCGAGACAGACTACAACGACTCGACGCCATACAATCAGATGCATGCAACCGATAAACAGATGTTGAGCCACTACAGTCTCTCCAAGAAACAGGTACTTGTTGTCTCACTTGCTGAACAAGCCATGCGTGTATATCAGAATGGTTCACTCGTGAATTCATATCACGTCACAACTGGTCGACAAGAACTGCCGTCGCTACCAGGTGTGTGGTCAGTACTAGAGCGTAGATCGCCAGTCATCTTTACGGCGGCAGAACCCAAAAGTTCGCCATTCTGGTTTCCAGATACGCCCATCAGCTATGCCATTCTTTATCACTTTGGCGGCTACTTCGTCCATGACGCCCCCTGGCGTGTAAACTTCGGTCCCGGCACCCAATTCCCACACCAGGACGCAAGCGGTACAACGGCATACAACTTCGATGGCAGTCATGGCTGTATCAATCTCCAAGAAAGCGATGCTGGCTGGGTCTATAAGCATACAGGCTGGGATACATCAATCGTAATTTATTAGAAGAGAGAATGGCAGTGACACGATGCTTGATGCTCTTAAAGTTGGGCGTCTGCATCATGTCTATCTCTCCTACAAACAACAATGAACAAAAACAGATTGTATATTTTCTGTTCTGCTTAGTTATATCACGTCCTTGCGCCCGTTTTACATCACGCACCCTCACCATGCACCGCCGAAGCATAGACCTCTTGCAACTTCGGTACGGTTTCGTATCGCGCTAGTTCAGAGGGGTCTATCCAGCGCATCTCGGTAGCTTCCCAGTCGGTTTGAATAGCGTCAGGCGTGGAGACTTCAAAGAGGAAGGGGTGGATATACCAGTGGCGGCCTAATTCGGCGTCGATATACTCCACGACGGCACCACGTTGCAGCAGGCGTACGTGATCGCGTTGCAGCCCTGTCTCTTCGCGTATCTCTGTGTATGCTTGCTCATCGGGTGTCACGTTTGGCTCAACGAAGCCGCTCACTCCCGCCCAATGGCTTTGGTAGCTACCAACACGCTGACTACGCCGTACTAGCAAAATCCTGGCTGGTGTCGTATCTGTACGACGTAGAAAGTTTGTGACAACATGCGTAGGACGCGGTGTTGATTGCTGTTGTGAAGTCATCTCAATATTTCCTTATGCAAACGTCAGGGCTGTTGCAAAGTTCGTTGAAGCCGACAGTGGTGGCATGACAGGGACAAGCCCTCTCACTCCTCTACGACTTTGCACCAGCCCTGATTCAAACGTTCTGTAAGAGTGACAGCATAGTGTATTTCCTGTATACTCTGAAATAACTATTCTAAAGTGAGGAGCAATTTCTTTCATGCAGACGGAAGAGCCAGTAGTGGCAACGCCAGAAGACGCGAAGCCGAATACACAATCATGGCGCGATAGTGTGCAGCCATGGTGGAAGGCAACGTTGTCGATTCTGCCAACGTTCCTCTTGACACGTTTTCTCTTTCTCCTCCTTGCATACTTTGGTGGTGTGCTGTTCGCTGCCGCCAATTTTTCTGCGACTTCTGTATCGTATCACGATCTGCTCGCCGACTGGAATCGTGGCGACGTAACCAGTTACATTTCTATTGCTACAAATGGTTATACAAAGCCTGAGCAGACGCTCTTTTTCCCACTCTATCCCGCGCTTATCCGCGCACTTGCACCACTTTTTCGGCACAGTATATTAACTGCTGGCTTTTTTCTCACGAACCTTGTGTTTCTGAGTATATTGATTGTACTCTATCGCCTGGTAGAAATTGAGTTTGATCGCGATACCGCGAAACGCACTACGTTATACATGGCGATTTTCCCAACCGCATTCATCTTTTTTGTCGCCTATAGTGACTCGCTCTTCCTCTTGTTCGCGCTCTTATCGTTTTATACTATGCGTCGAGGTTCGTGGTGGCTTGCAGGTCTCTTTGGAGCGTTAGCAACACTGACACAGTTCGCAGGTATCTTTTTGCTTGGAGTGTTCCTCTGTGAATTTGCGCGACAAAGGAGACCGCAGCTCCAGCAAGCCTGGCGAGAACACACGCTGATCGAGCGCGTTCGCCCTGCTACATATGCACTAGCTGGATTGCTTATACCTCTTGCCTTAGTGCTCTATTGTGTAGCTCTGCTTGCTACATTTAACGATCCATTCGTATTCATACATGCACAAACGCAGCAGAACACAGGCTTTTTAGCACCATTTCTGGCACTCAAAGCTATTGTAAGTCAGCCCCATTTTAGCGTTGGTGTAGCACATGCTATTCTTGCCTTGAGCGCTTTTGTGCTCTTTTTAACCTTAATGGTGCTGTGCTTTTTTGGGCCTGAACGCCTTGCAAAAAGTCAATGGACATTTGCCGTGTTTGGCTTGCTCCTCCTCTTTTCTGCCCTCGTGTTTTCAGGAAGCGCTGCAGCAGATAACGTATCCTACGAACCTCTCGCATCGATGCCACGCTTGGTTGTAAGCATTTTCCCAGGTTTTATTATGCTCGCCCGCTTCGGGCGACGTGCATGGTTACACCAGGGCTATCTTCTGCTTGCCCTGCCTACGCTTGCATTCTTTGTGCTACAGTTCATGACAGGGCTTTGGACAATCTAAAGTATTCCTAAGATGACATAACAGTAGTGTTACTGTTAGCAGCAGTAACACTACTGTTATGTCATGTTTCATATACCATATTTTCTGCTTGACGGATTGTCAACAGTCCTATATAGTAGCGTTGGAGTATTGTACACCTTTGTACACATCCCAAAAACAATGCTATTCATGGACATACTGTATCATTTTCGAGCCTGTCATCGGGCCTATGCGTTTTTTTTTCATTGGAGGTAGGCCGACGTGTCAAACATAATCGTCGTAGCCCTCATTATTACTATACCGCTAGGAGCACTATTAGCTGTCCTTACTGGTTTCTACGTAGGGTGGAGTCGAAACAAAGTACGCTTTGAGGAGCGTCTTCGTGTTGAGAAGGAGGCTAGTGAGCGTCAACTCCTCGATCTACAAGCCCAGCAACGCGAGGCGCTGCGTGAAGCACGTGATGAAAGCGCGAGTTTTCGTACTTCCATAGAGCACGAAAATGCAGAGCGGCGCGCCGAATTACAACGCCAGGAGCGGCGTATTCAACAAAAAGAAGAGAATCTTGAACGCAAGATCGATGGGCTTGAGCAGCGTGAGCACAAGTTACAGGCAAAAGATCGCGCTCTTGATCAGGCTCGTGAAGAGATTGAAAGAATCAAACGAGACCAGCTTGTCGAGCTTGAGCGCGTTGCACAACTTACCGAAGAGCAGGCACAAGAACTACTCTTGAGCCGCGTTGAAGACCAGGTGCGTGGTGAGGCTGCGCGTCGTGTCCGTATCATTGAAGAGCAGGCACGTGACGAAGCCGACGCACGTGCACGCGAAATCGTCACACTCGCCATTCAACGTTGTGCCTCTGATCAGGTTTCCGAGTCGGTCGTCTCAGTTGTGCAACTGCCCAATGATGAAATGAAGGGGCGCATCATTGGGCGTGAGGGACGCAATATCCGTGCACTCGAAGCCGCAACCGGGGTCGATCTAATAATTGATGATACACCCGAGGCTGTTGTTCTATCTGGCTTTGACCCTGTAAGGCGTGAAGTCGCACGTCTGGCCCTGACAAAGCTTATTCTTGATGGGCGTATTCACCCTGCACGTATCGAAGATGTTGTGGCGAAAGCACGGCAAGAGGTGGATATTATTATCCGCGAAGAGGGCGAACGAGCCGCAATGGATGCGAACGTGCCAGGACTACAGCCAGAGTTACTCAAAATTCTTGGACGACTCCACTTCCGTACAAGTTATGGGCAGAATGTGCTGGCACACTCGGTAGAGGTGTCAATCCTTGCAGGCACCATCGCATATGAGCTAGGTGCGGACGTGAGCGTGTGCAAGACCGCTGCTTTGTTGCATGATATGGGCAAGGCGATTGACCAGGAGGTAGAGGGACCTCATGCGATCATTGGTGGTGAGGTTGCACGGCGTTTTGGAAAATCGCCCAAGATTATTCATGCAATGGTGGCCCACCACGCGACAGATGCCGAGCCGCAGACGATTGAGGCAGCTATCGTCCAGGCAGCCGATGCTATCTCGGCAGCGCGTCCAGGCGCGAGACGTGAAACGATTGATTTGTATATCAAACGTTTGGAAGCCCTGGAAAATATCGCAAATTCGTTTTCCGGCGTCGAAAAGTCGTTCGCAATTCAGGCTGGGCGTGAGGTGCGTATCATCGTTCGACCAGAGGAGATAGACGAATTCTCCGCCAATCGACTTGCTAGCGAAATTGCGCATAAGATCGAAGAAAGTCTCGATTATCCTGGACAGATCAAAGTGCAGGTTGTGCGCGAAACGCGTTCCATCGACTACGCACGCTAACCGCGATGAATCCTGTAGGGGCCTTAATTCATTACCATTGACACCAACTCATTGCTACAAGAGCCTTCAGAGCGGGTGGGAGCATGACAGGGGCAAGCCCTGTCACTACGATACATGGACGCGCGGCAAGCGAGGAAAGAGGATTTTGAGTAGATGCCTAATTATGTTGACCTGCATATGCACACGACGGCTTCTGATGGCCTGTATTCGCCAACTGAATTGATGCATCGTGTGAAAGAGGCAGGGCTGCGTGCGGTTGCTCTTACCGATCACGATACAACAAACGGAATAGAAGAGGCGGCCCAAACAGCACGAGCGCTAGATGTTGAGTTTATTCCTGGTATTGAAATCAACACTGACGTGAGCGGGGGCGAGGTACACGTGCTTGGCTATTTTATTGAATATCAGCGACCAGCGTTTCAGTCAACAATTAAAGCGCTGCGCGATGCACGCGAACGACGTGGCGAGCGCATGGTTGAACTCCTCAACGAAGAGGGCATCGCTATCAAGTGGGAGCGTGTGCGCGAGATTGCACAGGGGTCGGTAGGGCGTCCTCATATAGCACAAGCTCTGCTGGAAGCGGGCTATGTACAGAGCGTAAGCGAGGCGTTTGACAAATATATCGGCAATGGCAAGCCAGCGTATGTGCCGCGCTACAAATTGACACCAGGGGATGCTGTACGACTGATTAGCAGTGCCAACGGTCTGCCTGTTATTGCACATCCGATCTCTCTGCCTGGATTAGATATTCTACGTACCTGGCTGCCAGACCTCAAAGCTGCTGGCCTTGCCGGTCTTGAAACCTATTATGGACAATACACGCAGAAAGACGAGCAAGCGCTACTAGTCATCGCGCACCAGTATGATCTCATTCCTACAGGGGGCACTGATTTTCATGGTCCTGGCCTTCATCCCACACCATTAGGCGGCCGTTATGTACCTTACAAAGCAGTCGAGCAATTGAAAGCCGCTGAAGCAAAGCGACGCGGAACCATGCCACCTCCGTTTACGTTGCCCACACCCGTGGCAGAAAAATAATCTGTAGGGGCCCTACATTTAGCTTCTCCGTAGCACTTCTCTTCGGCCTGTATCACGCCACTTGTTAATAATGTCGCCTTGTGCGTCAGAAACGGGCTGACGACGCTGCTGCTCGTTCTCTACATAGTTTTGCATGAGCAAGCTCGCGGCTATAGCGGCGACTTGCGCCGGTACCACCGCGTCTGCCGTCTCTTCTACAATACCGTCTTTTTTGCGTGTGTCCCATTCTTCTGCGATGAAGTCGGTAGACATGTCGCCAGCGATATAGCGCGGGGAATCCGTTAGCCAGCGTGCAAAGGGAATAGTAGTACGCACGCCTACAATCTTATACTCGTCAAGAGCACGACGTAGACGCGCAATAGCTTGTGCACGCGTACTACCCCACACAATGAGTTTTGACAAGAGAGGATCGTAGAAGAGCGGCACCTGCAAACCAGGATAGAGACCACTATCGACGCGCACACCTGGTCCCGATGGTTCCTGCAATGCCTGTACCGTTCCTGTCGCTGGTAGAAAACGGTTCAATGGGTCTTCTGCCGAAACACGGCATTCAATGGCGGCACCACGCAAGGAAATCTGTTCTTGCGTGAACGAGAGTGGCAGACCTGCGGCAACACGCAACTGCTCCTGCACAAGATCAATTCCTGTGACCCACTCGGTGACAGGATGCTCCACCTGAATACGTGCATTGACTTCTAGAAAATAGAAGTTGCCATCAGGCCCTAAGAGATATTCCGCAGTCCCTGCATTGACGTACTTAATAGTACGAATCAGATTAAGCGTTGCGCTGGTCATACGCTCCCGCAATTCCGCGTTCACGACAGGTGACGGTGACTCCTCAATCAACTTTTGATGGCGGCGCTGAATACTGCATTCACGCTCACCAAGATGCACAACATTGCCATGAGTATCAGCGATAAACTGTACCTCGATATGGCGTGCTGGTGCGACAGCTTTCTCAAGATAGACGCGCCCATCACCAAAGGCACTTTTTGCTTCACTTCGCGCTGTACGCAATGAAGAAAGCAAGTCTTTCGGGTCGCGCACAAAACGAATGCCTTTGCCACCGCCACCTGCCGCCGCTTTGAGCAAGATGGGATAGCCAAGTCGCTCCGCAATATCTGCCGCAAGTGTGTCGTCTTCTACGTCGGACATCGCGCCAGGTACAATGGGAACGTTCGCGGATTGGGCTGTGCGACGGGCAGCGGTTTTCTCGCCCATTGCAAGTTGTGCTTCGGCTGATGGACCCACAAAAACAAGACCTGCTTCCTGACATGCTTTGACAAAGTTCGCGTTCTCGGACAAAAAGCCATAGCCAGGATGAACTGCTTGTGCGCCCGAACGTCGTGCCACATCAAGTAGCACAGGAATGTTGAGATAACTTTTAGCCGCAACAGATGGACCTATGAAGTAGGCTTCGTCCGCCATACGAACATGAAGGGCATTACGGTCAACTTCGCTATAGACCGCGACACTGGTTAAGCCTAGTTCACGGCACGCCCGTATAATGCGCAGCGCAATCTCGCCTCGGTTGGCGATAAGAACTTTTTGGAAGGGCCATTGGGACACCGAAAGAGAATTTGCAGTGTTCATGGAGGCAACTCCTTCATAAAATGTTTATTGCTAACAGTATAGCATACAAGAAGTGTAAAGAAAGCTACGAAATAAGAGTGTCTACGTATAAATAGGATTATTATAAACGATAACATTAGACCATAGGAAATATGTAATTATCGTTGTGGAAATAGATTGTTTTCTCTATAATGGAAGAGTAAGCAAGACATAAATTTTGTCGTTTATATTTGCTAAAAGTATTGATTAAGGTAAGGAGACCAATTTGTACAAATTCACTACTTCCTTCAACAAAATTCTCTATATTGGGCTAATAATGCTACTCGGTCTTGTAGTACTTAGTGCCTGCTCTCAACAATCGGGTCTGACTCCGTCTCAAAACACTAATCCTATTAAGATTGGTGCTTCTCTTTCTCTTTCAGGCGACTTCTCAGCAGACGGGAAGGCACTCCAACAAGGTTACCAACTCTGGCAAGATGCGGTGAATAAGAGAGGTGGATTGCTTGGTCGTCAGGTTCAGTTTGATTTCCTTAACGACGATAGCACCAAAGCTCAAGTGACCACGAACTACCAGAAAATGATCTCAGTTAACCATGATGATCTGATTGTTGGCCCCTATTCCACCAGTTTGACGATTGCAGCATCGGTAGTAGCAAAGCGCTACAATTATGCCTTTGTTGAGGGGGCAGGTGTGGCACCCAAGGTATTTTCGCAAGGATTCAACAATCTCTTTTCTGTCTCGCTGCCTGCGACCAGTTATTTGAAAAGTTTTGTAGACTTTGTTTTGTCGCTTCCGCAGGCTCAGCGTCCGCGTACAGTAGCCTATGCGAGTAGTGACGACTTTTTCACTCAACCCCAGGTTGATACTGCAAAGACACTGCTAGAAAAGGGAGGCGTGAAAACTTCCCTCTATGATGTTTATCCTGCAGAGACTACAGATTACAATCCCATCGCTCAAAAGATCATTAGTTCCCATCCAGATGTTGTTATTCTGGGTACTGGTGGTCAAAGTGACTGTGTTGCATACATGAAAGCGTTTAAACAGCAGCACTTTAATCCTGAGGCTATTATTGCAACAGCAGGACCAGACCAGGGAGACCAGTTTACTGGCCCGCTAGGTGGTGCTCAAGCAGCAGAGGGTATTTTTGTGCCAAATGACGGATGGTTCCCAGAAGTCAAAAATTATCAGAACGACCAGTTTGTCAGTGCCTACGTTGCCAAGTATAACAGGAATGCCAGTAACATTAGTTCTGATACAGTTCAAGCCTATAGTACTGTACAGGTATTAGAGCAGGCAGTTACGAAGATTCGTAGTCTCGACAATAGCAAGCTTATACAAGAACTGCACTCAGACACTTTCAACACTTTACAGGGTCCGGTAAAATTTGCTGATAATGGTGAAAATACTGTTGCGGCAGCGTACCTGTTTCAATGGCGTAACGGAAAGTTGATCGTTGTCTATCCAAGTAGTGCGGCCCAACAAAATCCACAATTTCCTAAGCATCCCTGGTCATAATCTATTGTGCAGCATAGAGAGATGAAATATTACTTTCCATGTTGCACTACTCTCAATCGGATTACGTTCACAACAGAAAGGTTGTATTGTGTCTCTTTTCCTTAATGGCCTCATTGCAGGAATACTGACTGGTGGAGTATACGCACTCATGGCATCGGGACTGACACTTATTTACGGGGTCATGGAAATTGTCAATATCGCACAAGGTATTTTCGTGGTCCTGGGAGCCTATCTCAGCTTTGTGCTTTCTCACTATGCTCATATTGACCTTTTTCTAGGTTTGCTGATTACGATGCCAATTATGTTTCTCATCGGGATAGGTATCGAATGGGCCTTTGTCCGGCGCATTCAGCGTAATCGTGTGATGTTATCTATTCTAGTAACCTATGCTATAGCTTTACTTATCGAAGGGCTGTTGAATCTTGTATTTACACCCACGACAATTCAGCTTCAAGCGCCATATGTGGATACCTCATTTTACGTGTTCGGGTTTTACCTGCCCTATATTTACGTTTTTTCATTTGTGCTTAGTGTTGTCTTACTGGCTGCACTCTATTTTATTGTGTACCAAACAAAATTTGGTTCAAGTCTACAGGCTACTATGCAAAATAGGACTGCAGCTGCACTGGTTGGTATTAATATAAAGAATGTCTCAGCGATTACATTTGGTCTAGGTGTAGCACTTGCCGCAGCGGGGGGATGGCGTTCGGCGCGACTAACACCTTTAACGCTTCCAGCTCGTATGATCTGATCTCTCGCTTACTTGTCATTATTGTTCTTGGGGGTATGGGCAGCTTGCGAGGCGCGTTGTTCGCCTCTGTCTTTATGCTGATTATCAGCGATTTAACCGCCGTTTACATATCGCCTATCTGGTCAAGCACAATCTTTTTTGCCCTCTTGATTGTACTCCTCATTGTGCGTCCGCAGGGACTCTATGGAAGCCTTGAGGGGAGAAAACAATGAAAAGAGCAGAAATGTTTGGAACACTTTTTGTACTTGTGGTGTTCACACTTCTTCCCATCGCTTTTCCAAATCCTGCTATAACATCTATAGGTGTTTTTACAGTCATTCTTGCGAGTGCGGCGGTCGCGTGGAATATTTTCTCAGGCTACACTGGCTATATCTCGCTGGGTTATGCAGTATACTTTGGATGCGGGGCCTATTTATTCTCGCTGCTAATAGAAGGCGCACACCTTCAGGGTGGCTATCTGCCATTTTGGTTGCTACTGCCAGTAGGTCTGCTCACCAGCGTCTTTGCACTTCCTGTCGGTTGGATTGTGCTACGCACGCGCAAGCACGTGTTTGTGGTTCTCACGGTAGCAACTGTCTTTATCATGCAACTTCTGGCTTATAATTTACGTTCAATCACCGGTGGTTCAGCGGGCCTCTACTTGCCATTTCCCTCGTGGAATCCAGACTTCTTTAATATTCCCTACTACTACGTAGGTCTGCTCTTACTAGTTTTGGCAGTAGCGATTTCCTGGTGGATACGTCGCTCGAAATATGGTCTAGGTTTGCTTGCCATTCGTGAGGATGAAGAGCGTGCGCGTGGCATGGGCATTAATGTTGAGGCATATAAGTTGAGTGCTCTAGTGATTTCTGCCTTCTTTGGAGGTACAGCAGGAGCATTAACTACTTACTACACTGGGTCAATTTCTCCACCTGATGCGTTTGCACCAATCTTCGACGTTACTGTGGCGTTAACCGTGTTCTTTGGTGGTACAGGAACCCTGCTCGGTCCTTTACTTGGAGCGGCACTTTTGGGACCAGTGCAACAGTATCTCACACAGCAGTATGGCGCTATCGGTTTGGATAAAATCCTTTTTGGCGCACTCTTGTTAGCAGTTATTCTCTTGCTTCCTGAAGGCGTGGTCGTTTCACTTCCTAGACTGTGGATGAAGCTTTCTGTTCTACGGAGGGTTACAGTATTACCTGTCCCTGTACCTGAGAAGCGAGAAGGATCAATAGTAGAGAAAAGTAAGTAAAAATGGAGATGAGTGTATGAGCTTCATAGAGGTGCGTAGTGTCTCCAAGTCCTTTGGTGGAGTTCAAGCATTACAATCTTGCTCAATTCAAGTCGAAGAGGGCTCGATTACAGGAATAATTGGACCAAATGGGTCTGGTAAGACCACTCTTTTCAACATCTTGACTGGCTACGAGTCTTTGGATGCTGGCTCGATCCAATTTCAAGAACGAGATATCACTAACTTACCACCAGAGAAGATTTTTCAGTTTGGGATAGGGCGGACCTTTCAACTAACTCGCGTCTTTTCAGGACTAACTGTATTGGAAAACATGCATGTGGCTGTGCAGCGTAAAGGCGGCTTATGGAGTATACTTGGTAGCTGGAGTTCCTCTCACGAGCAACGACAAGCATTGGATATGCTAGACTTTGTTGGTCTCACCTCTCTTAAGAATGAACTCGCTGGCAATTTGTCTTATGGACAAAGGAAACTATTGGAATTTGCATCCATTTTGATTGCCAAACCTCGTGTAATCCTGCTCGATGAGCCCGCTGGCGGAGTGTATCCAACCATGATCAACGATGTGTCTCAGCGTATTCGTGACCTCAACAAACGAGGTATTACATTCCTGATTGTGGAGCATAATATGGAGTTTGTAATGAGCATTTGTGATGTAGTGACCGTTTTGCATCGTGGGACGAAGATAGCAGAAGGGAAACCAGAACAGGTACGTAGCAGTGCTGTGGTGCTGGATGCCTATCTAGGAGAGGATGAAGAATGATATTAACACTAGAGAACGTTGTCGCTGGTTATGGTGGGGGAGATATTCTGAAAGGAGTCGATCTGACAATCGAGAAAGGTTCTGTAACCTGCATCGTTGGACCGAATGGCGCGGGCAAATCGACTCTACTACGTACTATTAGCGGACTCTTAAGCCCCCGACAAGGAAAAATTCTTTTTGCTGGACGCTCAATCGCAGGACTGACCCCACCTGAAATTCTTGCTCAGGGTATTGTACAAGTGCCTCAGGAGTACAGTCTCTTTAAGGATATGACTGTCCAACAGAACGTCAAGCTCGGCGGCTTTTTGTTACGTGATGCAGCTCTAGTGCGTCGTCGTCTGCATATGGTAGAGGAACAATTTCCCCTTGTCAAGGAGCGCGCTGAGGAGAAAGCTGGTAGCTTATCGGGTGGGCAGCAACGCATGGTCGAGTTCGCACGTTCTTTAATGTTAGATCCAACAATCATTGTATTAGACGAGCCTTCAATGGGTCTTGATCCAAAAACGCGCAAACAGGTGTTTGAAACAGTGAAAGCCATGCACACGTCCGGCAAAACAATTCTTCTTATCGAACAAAATGTCCGTGCGGGCTTTAGGGTTGCAACACATGGAATTGTAATGGAAAGTGGACGCGTTCGTCTCACGGGCTCACCAGACGAGCTTCTAATGAACCCTGAAATCAACCATCTCTATCTTGGTGGTACACTTTCTAGTGCATTATGACTTAGTAAAGGAATGATTAGACTTCGTAGGCTTCATACCTCCTAAGAACGTGCCAATAAACATTGTATTCTCCTGTAGAGTGTAAAAGAAATCAATAGCTCTCTACTACCGTTTCATATAGGAAAATAAGGTGATTTTCTCGCTTGAGGTTTCCTTTTCCACTAAAGTCATGTATGCTATATTTGGGTTGTTCTTTAGATTTGTTCGTCACTGCTCTAAATGCAATCAATATATTCGGAAGAGCGTATATGTAACATAAAGTTGCGTACCATTGTTAAGAAGGGATTGAAGCTAGCATGTTACGATTTTTGAGCAATATACCTATTTTTCGTCGCATCTTCCTGCTATTTTTAATTGCGGCGCTAGTACCAGCAATCGTTATCATTTCGCTGGGAAGTTTCTACTTAAGTAATCTTACAATGCAAGGCCAAGCGGTTCAAACTAGTTTTGATGCCCAAAGTACTGCTTCAGCGCAACAAAACAATTTACAACGTATGAATGCATCTCTGCAAACGCGTCATAATCAAGTCTTTGCTGCTCTCTCCAATGGAGTACAAGATGCTTCTCTGTCTGCGGCTAGCGGATTGCTTAACTCAGAAATCGCTGCACGTGAGGTAGAATTTGATTCTGCTATAAGCTCATATGCTAATAATTATCAACTAGCGACTTCTAGTAACATGAGTGGTGTACGTAACGTTCTGCTAAACAACGATCAGACTAGCGGTTCTCAGATTGTTAACGCGCAACAGAAAGCGCTTTCTGCCGTTTCAGGCGCTCATGGTCTGTGGTCTAAATATAAAGCTTTGCAGGATAACGAGTTAAACCAACTTCGAAACCTAGAAAAGAATCCACCACGTACAGCACGTGAGCTTAATAGTACATATAATCAAGCTTACTTAACTCTGTGGAACACCAATAATGTATTCACTGACCTTAGAAATAACTGGCAGGAAGTAGCTAATGAAGCTGTAATAATGGGTAAAGCGGTAACTTCTGTTGGACCTGCTATTACATCACCGGTTATAATTGCTACGGTCGTAGCCATTTTAGCGACAGTTATGATTTTGTTTATCACCGGCTGGAGCTTGAACCTCACGATTTCAAATCCACTACGTAACTTGACATCTCTTACCAGGCGTATTAGCAAAGGTGATACCTCTGCTCGCGCAACGGTTCAAGGTCGTGACGAAATCGCGCTCGTTGCGAATTCCATGAATGGCATGCTTGACAGTATTGTGAGCCTCATTCAGGAAACAAAGGCTCAACGTGATAATCTGCAAACACAAGTAGAGAAGCTAGTAAGCGAGGTCAGTGGCGTCGGCGAGGGTGATCTGCGAATTCAAGCTGAGGTGACGGCTGACGCATTAGGTGTGCTAGCGGACTCCTTTAACTATATGGTGGAAGAATTGGGAAGCCTCATAGTTCGTGTCAAGATGGTCGCAAACGAGGTTGATAATTCGACGGTGACAGTTCTTGATCGTATGACACAGCTAGTTGATTCTGGCGACGCGCAAATCAATCAGATCACTGAAGCCGCTATTGAAATTGAGAAGATGTCTGCCTCTAGCCGACAGGTCGCGGAACGGTCGCAAGTGTTGTATGACGTAGCACGCAATGCACGCCAGGATGCACAAGGTGGACGCGATGCAGTGCAACAAGCTGTCGAGGGTATGGGTCGCATTAGCGATAACGTGCAACTCACAGCATCAAAGGTGCAGGACCTCGGTGAGCGCTCGCGCGAGATCGACGAGATTGTTACTGCTATCAGCAGTATTGCCCATCAGACCAATCGCCTTGCACTTGATGCCGCGATTCAGGCTGCAATGGCGGGTGAAAATGGCAAAGGTTTCGGCGCAGTTGCCGCGGATATTCGTCGCCTTGCAGAACGTGCGAAAGAGCAAGTAGGCTCAATCACAAAAATTGTGCGTAACGTTCGTGAAGAAGTTGGTGCAGTAGCTATCTCGATGCAAGATACTGAGCGTGAAACACAGTCAGGAGCACGCCTATCACAAGAAGCAGGCGACGCCCTGGAGTCAATGTTTGCAGCCGTTGAGCAGCAGGCACGTGAAATTGAGAATATTAACAGAGTGGCGATGCAGCAACTACAATCTTCAAGTGCTGTTGTGCAAATCATGCATGGTGTTTCGGAGTCAACCCAGCAGAATAACGCGAGTATGCGTGATGCATCCCAGAACATGGACCGTCTGACCCGTCTTGTTGAACAACTTCGCTCTTCTGTTGAAGCCTTCAAGTTACGTGAAAGCCAGGGCTATTTCTTCCCGAATACGAATGTTTCAATGGAAGATGAGCAAGAGAGCCAGTTAACAGTGAGTGGCATCTTCCGTACTGTCAGTGGTGGTGCACAACCAGCACAGCTTTCAGCTGCTGGCTTTTCAGCGAATGCCCTACCACCCGCACGTTTCAATGGCCCTTTCTCTTCCTACCCTACAACGCCAAGTCCCTCGCGCAATGGCAACGGCTATGGCAATAGTTTTCCTGATTACAGAGATCAGGAGCAGTGGTACAATGAGCAGCAACCATTTCCGTCAAGTGGAAATAGTAGAAACAGATAGCTAAAAAGCGAGAAGAAAAGGGCTTTCCATGGAAAGCCCTTTTCTTCTCGCTTTTTAGCTATAACCTTTTAGTTATAGGTAGTATCCATAACACCTATCTTATTTCGTGGACTTCTAGTAGTATACCCTGTTACACTTACCTCATAATAAATACTTATGGATATTCATAGATGTGAATGTCTCTCATATGCAGCCAGTATGTGCAGAAAGTGACGTGCGCGATGGTAACAAAAGTAACTCGAGGGAATGCTCTACAAGAAGCTATGCAGATAGTGAAACGCTATGAAGGAATGCACTTTGGTGTACAGCGTTGGGCATGCGACGTATGTGGTATGGTACATAGTGGCTCTATGCCTATCTCTTGCGAGAGTTGCGGCGTTCCCAACACCTTCACTCCACAGCAGGAAATGCACAACGAGATTGGAAGTCGTTGGTAAGTACGCCTCAAAATAGACCCCATACTTCATGAGGTAATAGTGACACCCTCTCGGTCACTATTGCCTCATGGTTTTCGTGTTATGTCACATCATCTCAAACTTATATATTATCTAGTATGCTGCCTCTGCCGTACCGATTCGTAGAGCACAATGCCAGCAGCCATTGCAGCATTCAACGACTCAACACCATTTGTCAAAGGAATCGTGACACTTGTTATTGCAAGAGCACGGGCTTCAGATGAAGGACCATGTGCCTCGTTGCCAATAATAAGAGCAAACGGACGTACCAGGTCTTGCTCATAGTAAAGCGTTGGACTATTTGCCTCAGCAAGCAGCACCCGTGCACCTCCAGAACAATGTATGTGTATATTCTCCGCTATTGCTTTCCAAGACATATTACTTGCGATAGGAAGAAGAAGATGCGTACCGGCCGCTGCACGCACTACTTTAGGACCATAGCAATCAACACAGTTGGGAGTTAGTAGTACTGTATCCACATCTGCTGCAAGTGCTGTGCGTAAAATAGTACCCATATTGCCTGGGTCCGCTATATCATCAAGAATGAGCAGTGCTGGCCGCTGTACCTCTTCTGTTGACATTGTTAGGGCGTGTTGAGCACGGCGGGCGCGTACTCGATGCTCCTGGAATGCGTCAAGCGGAAGAACACTTACGACTCCCTGAGATGTAACGGTGTCGGTGATCGCCTCGATAACGCGCTCGCTCACCTCTACACGCTGCTCGTTCGTTAGCTCCGATGCCTGAAGAAGGCGATGCAGTAATGCTTTCCCTCTTGCCGTACGCTGTAGGTACTCAGGTTGATAATAGACTTCGTGAAGTTGTACGGAAGCATCAAGCAGTGCTTCGAGAAGATGAGGACCTTCCATTAAGAAAAGACCACTTTTCTTACGACCTCTTGCCGTATATAAGTCCTTCAGTTTGCTCACACGTGGATTTGCTGGACTGGTGATAAGTGTCATATTTTTTATACAAGATACCCATATGGCGCATACCTGACAGGTGTGCGCCATATGGGTATCTTGAATTCCTTATTGTTGGGCTACGGCACCTAAGGCTTGTTTAACAAGAGCGGCGAAGGCAGCTTCATCGTTAACTGCCATTTCTGCTAATATCTTGCGATCCACTTCGATGTTTGCTGTGTGGATAGCATTCATAAGTTTGCTATAACTCACACCATACATACGAGCGGCGGCGTTGATACGTGTAATCCACAAACGACGCATATCGCGCTTGCGGTTACGGCGGTCCCTATAGGCATATGCCATCGCATGCATTGCAGACTCATGCGCCTTCTTAATCAGACGGCGACGTGTACCACGGTGGCCTTCAACCATCTGTAAGATTTTTTTATGCTTTGCGTGTGATGTTACGCCACGTTTTACCCTTGGCATTGTCCTTGTTCTCCTCTTATGAAAATCAGCTTAATAAGCATATGGAAGTAGACGCTTCATACGACGTGTATCACTCGGCTTGAGTTGAAACACCTTATCCATTGCACGGACAGCTTCGGGGGATTTGTGGCGGCGCAAGTGGTTCAACGCCACTTTGCGATGCATGAATTTGCCAGTAGCGGTGACTTTCACGCGCTTCGCCATCGCCTTGTGTGTTCTCAGCTTCTGCTTCATGTTTCTTTCTTTCTGTATGTTGTTGCGGGGCAACTATTAGAATACTCCTCTCGGCTTGTTTACATAGCGCTAGAGCACATGCGTATGCACTGTGATAGATAGGAGAGGTGTCTTGGGAGTGGGGATTGAAACAGCTTCAACCTCACAATTGCTCCATCTAAGGCGCAGAGAAGCCTTGTTCAGGAACCAACCCCGCTTTGCGCCACGATTATAACATAATCCGCATGGATGTGCAAGTGAACTAACACATCTACCCAGGGCTGTTGCGTCCATCGTAGAGGAGTGACAGGGACAAGCCCTGTCACTCCTCTACGATGGACGCAACAGCCCTGACACATCTACGACTAAAATCGGCCTGGGCGAGAGGGTCGGGAGAACCAAGAGGGACGCGAGCGCCCCGAAAAGAGTGCTCTTGTCTCGACGGGCTTCTTTTCCTCTTGTGCATGTGTCATCTGCCATGTTGAACTGAAGAAGAGAATCCAGCCCCAGATGAGCAGGGGTAGCCCAATTGTGACAAGAGCCTGCCCTGTCCAAGTTGAAGTTAATAACCAGTAGTAACTCAGAAGCGATGCTGCTAACAGCAGTGTTGTCAGCAAGATAGTACGGCTATTTGTTGAGCAGAGTGCCAGGACAAGTGGAGCTATGATATACCACGGCCAATATACTGGCAATAAAACACCAAGTAGAAGCAAAATCCAGCTACTAAAGAGCGCAACAAGCTCCAACGTATCCGCTAGCCATAGCCCAAGTAGCAGAAAGAGACCTGCAAGAATCAACACTAAAAGGGACCAATGATATGGACTGGTGAGCCACGCAGACGCAATGGGTAGATGGAGTAATGCGGCATCGAGCGAGTTTACTGGTGTGTCCTGTAAAAACGTACGGCGCAGCTGAGTGAGAATACCTGCAACGCCGATAGATCGCCAATATGGGGCATAGGCAAGGACAACGACAACAAGCGAAATAAGAAGCATTCCTCCCAACCATAACAGCCTGTATCTCACGCGTAAAATGCGCGATTGCCTGAGCATGAGACGAATGAAGAGTGGCAACAGAGGAAGCCACAAGAAGTTGATAAGCGACACAAGAAGCACGAATACCCAGCCTATTGTGGGCGAGTTGCGCTGAAAGAACAGAATGGCAGCTAAGACGATGCACACGAGTACAATCTCTTGATGCATTTCAGCGATACCGAACAGGAGTATAAGAGGATTCCACGCGTAGAGAAGCGTTGCTGAGAGCCGTATTTCAGGTTTCGCACGTGTCAGAATGGCCCACAGAAGCATGACATTGATAAGATGTGCAAACAGGCCAAGAGTACGAAAAACAAGCAGTGTACTCGCTATACTGTTTTGTGCAATCAGTGCAAGTAGGACACTGATATCTGTCCAGACTGGGCCATATGGAGTCGTTGACCTTACTCTGACGAGCATTTGTAGTACGTCCTGAGCCGTAGGAAGCACACCATAAGGATTGACATGTTGCACTGCTACCATGTGTCCGTAAAGTCCGTAGGTCAGCATATCTTGCGAAAAGACAGTGATGCCGATAGGAGCAATCAGCATTGTTAACGCAAATATCCCAGTCAGCAACAGCACAAGCCCAAACAAAAGCGCGTTGCCAGCACGTGAAAGACGTTCTAGTAGAACACGTCCACTCATACGTGAGGCAAGCAGTGCAATACCACTTGCAATAACTAAGACGAAGAATGACAAAAGAGTGCTTGCACTACTACCCGTTGTTTTATCCAGGATGTTGAGCCAGGACACGTTTGAAAGAAGGTGCGCGAGGGCGGGAAACCTATTGGTCCAGTACAGCGAGGGAAGCCACGGAAAGAGGCTCGGTAGCGCTTTCACTACCTGTTGTTCAGTGCTACCTGCACGTGTTGTGCTTGCAAGCAGAGGATACAATGCGAGCAGAAGTAGTTCCAGGAGGACACCGAGTACGCAAAGTTGTAGTGCAATGCGCCAGGTGTTTCTGGCTCTCCTATCAGGTATGGTACCGGGAAGCGGTGTTGTAGGTGAGATAATAACTGTTGGTTGTGTAACACCAGGAAGGGCTGGCTGAGTTCGTCGTGAACGTAGCGAATCCACTATTCGCTGATCAGGAGGCTGCTGCATGGTTTCTCCGTCTTCCAGAAGAATATATAGTGGTTATGACCGTCAAAAAATGCCAGGCCTGTAGGAACGCTAATACACTACGAATAGTTTAGACGGATAGAAAGAAGAGACGGTTACAACTACATTTGTAGTATGAAGGAAAGATTGCTGCATGTCAATGCATTTCCGCTTTTGGTTTGGTAAAAAGAATAAGTAGCCGGAAAGTACGTAAACCTCGGCTCTATTGTCAGATATAGCGAACAATGCTATAATAGTGCGGTGTTTGACTCCCCACGATAGATTGTTGTGGGTAGCTACACATGAAGACCGCTACCGCATAGTATGAGGCGGTATCTGTTACATGTATCAATGCTGTATTGATGCACCACCTGCTCCGGCAGTGTTATTGGCTGTCAATGATGTATTGACCACCTGACCGGAAGCATACCCAAAGGAAGGAGGTGGCTTCGTGAGGCGAGATTATGAACTTGGTCTCATTCTCAACCCCGAAGTCAGCGAAGAGGAGACAAGTGCCATTCTGGGCCGTCTCGAGCAGATTGTGACCACATATGGCGGTCAAACAGTCAGAGTTCAACAATGGGGGCGTCGCCGTTTGGCATACCTCATCGAACGTCACCGCGACGGATATTATATCTTTATCGATATGATCTTGACACCTGAGACCGTGAGCGAACTCGAACGTACACTCAAGGTTTCCGAGACTGTGCTGCGCCATATGTTTAGGAGACGTGATCCTAAAGCTGTCCAGCAAGAGCGCGAGGACCGCGAGGCACGTGCCGCAGCAGCGGCAGCAAGTGCTGAAGCAGCGGCTGCAAATGCTGCCGCCGCCGCAACTGCAGGCGCAGAGGACAGCATAACGGAAGACCAGCAAGCTCCTGTCCCAACTCCCGAGACAGAACAGGAAGCAGCAGAGGCACCAGGGGCACCAGAAGTCCCAGATGAAGATTATGGTGAAGTTCCACCTGCTCTTGAAGAGGAAGTGGTCGAAGCTTAGCTGCTTAAGCCCTTGAAATTGTACGTATACGTTTGGGTCCGTTCATTCAATCTCTAGGAAATTATAAGAAAAAGAGCCGGGGTGTATAGCAAACCGAGCCGGAAGGATTTTGACTCATGAACAAAGTTACACTTATCGGACATTTGGGGAAAGACCCAGAGATGAGCTACACCCCTAATGGACTCGCTGTCACAAAGTTTGCAATAGCAGTGAACCATTACTCAAAGTCGCAAAGCGGTGAAAGACAGGAAGAGACCTGGTGGTATAACGTTACAGCTTTTGGTAAGCAAGCTGAGACCAGCAACACCTACTTAAAAAAGGGTAGCAAGGTTTATGTTGATGGACGTTTAACACCACGTAAGTACACCGATAGAAATGGTGTAGAGCGTATCTCTCTCGATGTTATAATGAGTGAAATGGAAAACCTTACACCAAGAGATGCGCAAAGTGGTGGCTCATCATCTGGTTTCAAAGGTGGGGCAGCAGACGATGCTCTTGGAGATTTGGACGAACATCCCTTCTAACAAGTTTTTGAAGGAGAAGAAAGTCCGTGCAAAGACGTTCTGAAAGTGGTCCACGTCGCGACCGACGCGAGGGCAGTGGACGAGGTGAGCGCTCATCACGCCGCAAGATTTGTCAGTTTTGCCACGATCATGTGCGTGAAATTGACTACAAAGATGCAAATCGCTTTATCAAGCGCTACATTTCTGATCGTGGGAAGATTGAACCTCGTCGTAAGACAGGTACTTGCGCTAAGCATCAGCGTGAGTTGAGTGGTGCGTTGAAGCAAGCACGCTTCATGGCACTACTTCCTTACACCGCAGAACATATTCGCGGCATGTAGCATACCTTGAGCAATATACTTGCTCAAGGAAGGCCGATGCTCGGTGCGGTAACGCTTGCCCAGCAAGGAAAACCGAGGCAAGAGAATAACATGTAGTTATTCTCTTGCCTTTCCTATTAAGAGCCATTGGTGTCCTCTCCCCACAACATATTTGTGCTGTTGTGGGTATCCACAACGGAGGTTTTGATGAGTAGTCAGACAGCGCGTCGGCCTGATAACAAGCGACCAACGCGACCTGCTAAAACGAGTAAATATGTGAAACAGACGGCGCGTGTAGAGGCGCGACGCGATGGCAAGCCTCTTGTGTTTGGATGGGGTGGCCACCTCTCGCGCAGCGAAAAGATCGTACTCCAACGGCGTGCCATCTGGTCTATCACAGCCGCTACTGTTGCTCTTATTCTCGCTGTAATCGTTGGTTTCTGGGTCAATGTCAATATTATCGGCCCTGCTCAACCTATCACCAGCGTCAACGGAAATAATATCTCACAAGCTGATTTCCGCAAACTGCTAGCGGTGAAGGCACAGCTTGAACTCAATAAGATACAGGGCGCACATGGTCTCTTCTCTCAACGTGATGCGCTCAATAAACAGGTTGCCGCTCAGCAGAAGGATATCGACTCCACTACAAAACAGATTGATACCCTCAACACACAAATCAAGACTCTTCCTGCTGGCACACAGCGCTCCAATGCGGAGACACAACTTGCAGGACTCAAGCAAAAGTTGGCGACCTCACAGACACAGCATGATACGCTTGCAGCCCAATACTCGGCCATGCTGAAAAACACTATTCCTTTGGAGCAGCAGTTGTATTCACAACCGCAGCAGACCAGCGAAAGTGCTACCTGGTTGCAGGATGATGAGATCATCCGTGAATGGTTAGCAACACAAAACGGAAGTATCAACGCACAGATCAACCCTAGCACCAGTGCAACTGATAAGGCGGTCAAAGATTTTATTGCGAATTTTCCTTCAAGTACCACCTACAACAAGTTTTTAAGTGCGAACAATGTGAGCGATGCTGATGTACATGCTGCACTTGCCTTAAAAGTACGGCGTGATAACATGCAGACGTATGCTACATCACTGGTTACATCACCAACGTATCAGGTCTTAGCACGTGGTATCACCGCCAGCACACAGGGTGACGCGAACAACCTGCTCAAGCAGTTAAAAGGTGGCGCGGACTTTGGCAAACTGGCGAAGGCCAAGTCTGTTGATACTGTCACAAACACGAAGGGTGGCGATTTCGGTTGGCTGGCGCGTGGGCAGTATATTCAGAACTACGCCTCAAGTACCAGTGGCACTGTCGAGAACTGGATTTTTGATCCCTCGCGTAGTTTGAACGAGCTTAGCCCTGTGCTTTCAGAAAATGGCTCTTTCCACATCATTCAAGTGCTGGGCATTGACCCATCGCGTGCTGTAGATAGTGCCACACTCAAGAGTCTCAAAGATAACGCGTTGAATAACTGGCTGGTGGCGAAAAAGGCAAATGCTAAGATCACTCCAGTTGATCAGAACAGAATTTCCGACTCAACTATTATGCCGCCTGGTTTGCCTGCCTCTGCGCCAAGTCAATCCGTTCCCGGTGCAGGCCCTGGCGGCACTGGCCTGCCTCCCTCTGCGCCAAATCAGCCAGCACCTGGTGCAGGCCCTGGCGGTACCCTTCCTGGGCAATAGTCGTTACGGCGTCCATTGTTGATATCAACACTTATCGACGGCAATGGATGAATGTTGATATCAACGGGCGAGCACAAGGGACGCACGGACGAGCACAAGGGACCCACGGGCGTCCGTGGGTCTCCTGCCAAGAGATTGCACGTATGTGAACAGTATTGCCCCTTGTGGGCATTCGTTGGGAACCCTTTCTCCTTCTTTGAACAGGATTGACCACAAGGGTCGCCCGTCTACCTATTGGACCAAAGGGTGATTTACAAGTCAGGGGGAGCATGAGAGGGACAAGCCCTCTCACTCCTGTGCCCTTCTCATGCGGCTTGCGCGTGCAGAGCAGTGAGAGGGCTTGTCCTTCTCATGCCCCTCACGCAGGCTGCAATGACTTGTAAATCACCCTGCTATTGGACCATTGCAACACGGACAGGACTATGTAGAATATGGTATAGTTGAAGATAAACCTTGATGTACATTTTTTTATTGTAACCATACTCTGACTTGATTTACTATAAGGAACAATAGAGCTTTCATGACCATTACTGCACCCGATACAACAACACTTATTCAACGCACACAGATACATGAACCAATTCAAGATGTATTAGAGAGCACATCGCTCTATCTGCACATTCCGTTTTGTCACACACGTTGCCACTACTGCGATTTCAACACTTATGCAGGTATATTACCGCTTAGAGAACCGTATGTGAAAGCACTATTAAAAGAGATTGCGCTTGCAGGTACGATGGCGCAGCATGCTGATGGTACCATCCGCCGTTCGCGCACCATCTTCTTCGGTGGTGGTACACCAAGCCTGCTCACCGTTGCACAAATCACACGCCTGCTCAATGCCTGCTTTACATCCTTTGCTGTTGACAAGGATGCAGAGATTACGATGGAGGCTAACCCAGGCACGCTGGATAAGGAACAATTACGAGGTATCCGTGCCGCTGGTATTAACCGCTTAAGCATGGGGGCTCAGAGCTTTGATGCGGAACTCCTGCAAACATTGGGGCGTATTCACACGCCAGAAGAGATCACGCAAGCTGTAGAGTTTGCGCGTGCCGCTGGCTTTACCTCGATCAACATAGATTTTATGTTTGGCTTGCCAGGTCAAACGATGCAGCACTGGCGCGATACGCTGGACCGTGCGCTCGATCTACGCCCTGAACATCTCTCGCTTTACTCGCTTATTATCGAAGAAGGAACACCATTTCATACGTGGGCACATGAGGGGCGCATCGTTCCTGGTGACGAGGACTTGTGTGCCGATATGTACGAGTATGCAGATGAGCGTCTTCGTGCTGCTGGCTACGAGAATTATGAGATATCAAATTGGGCATTACCAGGACATCATAGTCGGCATAACCTGACCTACTGGCAAAATCTTCCTTATATCGGTATGGGAGCGGGAGCGTATTCGACTTTCGGCGGCAGGCGATTTTCAAATATTCGTGAACCACTGGATTACATCAAAGCAGTGAACATGCAACGTTTGCCCGAGGCAGAGAGTGAACCCGTGGAACGTGAGCAGGAGATGTCTGAAACTGCATTTCTTGCACTACGTACGGCTATGGGCTTGCACCTACCAACCTTTGCACAACGCTTCTCACAGCCATTCTCACAATTTGTAGGAAATCGCCTCCATCCTGTAGAGGAGGCTGGGCTCTTGGAATATGAGAACGAGTGGCTGCGTTTGAGCCAACGAGGACGTTTACTTGGCAACGAAGTCTTTCTTCGGTTGTTACCCGATTAACTAGCATAAAGGATTCACTGTGGAATCATCCTCAATTCACTGGCAAACCTATCCTCTACGCTCAAAAGCGGAACGGCAAGTCGATGAGCAACAGAATATTGACCCTTTATATGCTCAACTGCTGGCAAATCGAAGCGGTGTGACACGCGAGGATATGCAGCGTTTTATTCGTGCTACATACGCTGACAGCTTAGATCCATTCTCACTGACAGCTATGAATCGCGCGGTACAACGAATTCAGCAAGCATTAGCGCAAAAAGAACATATCACGGTGTACGGTGACTATGATGCTGATGGCGTTACTTCATCATCACTACTGTTTCGCGCATTGCGCACGTTAAAAGATGCAGAGGTTGCACTTGATTTTCATATTCCACATCGGCTCCATGATGGCTGCGGACTAAATAATGCAGCCCTTGATACGCTCAAAAAACGTGGTACGCAACTTATCATCACCACTGACTGCGCTAGCTCTGACGTTGAGCAGGTACGCTATGCGAATGAATTGAGTATAGATGTAATTATCACAGATCATCACAATCCTCCTGCAGAACTACCACAAGCTTATGCAATAGTTAATCCGTGGCGTGCAGATGCTACGGAGGGCGATACATTGCTTCGCCCTTTATGTGGTGCAGGCATGGCCTTCAAACTTGTGCAAGCCCTCTATCACGTGTACAGGCGTCCATTGGAAGACGAGATGGCATTACTGGACCTTGTGGCAATTGGAACTATTGCGGATATTGTCCCACTCATTGGTGAAAACCATATTCTCGCTCGTTTAGGCATGCAAATGTTGAATGTGACACAGAAACCAGGGCTAAAGGCACTTATTCGCAATGCAAATCTGCAACTGGGACGCATTCGGGAACGTGATATCGCTTATGGGCTGGCTCCTCGCATTAATGCCGCGGGACGTATGAAGGATGCAAGTATTGCTTTCAATCTCTTAACAACCGAGAGTGAAGAAGATGCTGCCACCTACGTTGCGCAATTGGAGCAGCTAAACATCTCGCGTCAGCAACAAACAGAGACCTTGATGCGCAATGTACGCGAAGAGGCGCAACAGCATCCTAACGATAACGTGATCTTGGTGAGCGGTGACGATTGGCATGAGGGCATCTTGGGGCTTGTTGCTGGCAAGCTGGTTGAGGAGATTCATAAGCCCGTGTTTGTGTTAAGCAACGACGCCGGGAAACATCTAAGTCGAGGCTCTGCACGTAGTCAAAAGGGGTTCAATGTCATTGAGGCGTTGCGCGGCTTTGCGGGCCGCCTGGAACGCTATGGTGGTCATGCTCAAGCGGCAGGATTTACCATTGAAACAGCACGTATTCACGATTTTCGGCAGCACCTGCAAGAATGGCGGACAACGGGCAATGGAGCTGCTGTGGAGGATGATATTGCCGCCGCAATTGAGCCTGTATCATCTGCCACTCTTGAGGAAGTGATACAGGTAGAGACCGTTGTTGAGCAAGCACCGTTTGCGCAGAGCGTTGATCTTGTGCTGCACAGAATAGATTTATTGAACTACGCAGGCTATAAAAAGTTACGTGTACTAAGCCCCTTTGGTGCTGGCAATCCAGAGCCTATTTTCAAAATAGAGCATGCCCGCCTCGTAGACCGTTGGACAAGTGGTATGAATAGACAAAACTTGCGCTTGAAGCTAGCTATTAGTGATGCAAAAACAGGAAATATAGCACATGTTACAGGTACCCTAACACGCGGCGCTGCACTGCTCGAAACGTTTGACCGTGGCTCTTTTGTTGATATTATCTTCCGCATTGAGTCTTCAGAAGACGAGAGTCACCGGGATATTTGGCTAAAACTTCTGGATGTACAAACATCTTCATAGTATCTTTGCATGCTACTATGCATCGTATGGAGTACATAGTCAATTTGCACATGCTAGAAGCTTTTCATCGGAGCGCATCGTACTTACTATGAAAGGAGGAAATCTATTCACATGAAAATGACTACGGGCTCTATCTATGCCATCGCAATTATTCTGTTTATTATTAGCTTACCCATTATTCTTGTGAGCAGTATCGTGGGCATTGTACAAGAGATACGCCGAATTCGTACTGCCCGTTCGCTTGGTGAACACCTTAACTACACACAACCAAAACTACTTGCAGAGGTTGCAGTGCTAGTATTTGTGCTTATGATGCTGGCGGCAGGTGCGGTCTACGCCGCTATCGCTTACCAGGTAGTCCCGTCAAATCTCACGTGGGTTTCTATAATGCTAGTCGTCATAGCGGGTATAGCTGGCTTATTTTCGTTAATACAGCGCGTTAATAGCAGCAATAGCGCACAAAAATCGTAGCGCAGACCCCTACAACCAGATATCGCGCTCAAACGTACTATCTATATCATGTTCTATCAATGCTGTGTCGCATAATGGAAAGCCGAATCGTGATAAATAATCTCCCCTCACAGGCTACGTTAGCCGAGAACATCGCTCAGGTCCAATTGCATATCGTACAGGCGGCAGAACGCGTCGGACGCCGATTGGAAGAGGTAACGCTTGTGGCGGTCTCAAAAACGAAACCTGTCGAACTGATTAAGCAGGCGTATCACCTTGGCCTGCGCGACTTTGGCGAGAATCGTGTACAGGATGCCCTTCCCAAGATAGCCGAGTTTCGACACGCGGAATTGCAGCCTGTGACGTGGCATATGATTGGGCATCTCCAACGCAACAAGGTAAACAAGGTTGTTGGCTCGTTCGATAGGGTGCAAAGTGTCGATAGCCTACAGCTAGCACAAGCACTCAATTCCCACGCTGCCGAGCTTGAGATACGTATGGCTGTCCTGCTGCAAGTGAACGTCTCTGGGGAGGAGAGCAAAGAAGGCATGACGCCAGAAGAAACTTCTGCTCTCGCACAGCAAATCACAGCACTTCCGCATCTTGATGTGCAGGGATTGATGACCATCGCACCACAAGTGCAGGACCCTGAAGAGGTACGCCCCGTGTTTCGCGCCCTGCGAGAACTACGGGACCGTTTGCGGAATCAGGTTCCACAGAGTACATGGCATCACCTCTCAATGGGTATGACCGATGACTATGGTATAGCGATTGAAGAGGGGGCTACAATTGTCCGCGTTGGACGAGCAATTTTTGGCGAACGAGCACGTGTCTCGTAAGCAACACTATTAGGAAGGCAATATCAATGAAATTTGACGATATGATCTTTGGGCGTCGTGTCCGTCAGAACCACGCGTTGGAGCACGCCACGTTTACGATAATGGCACAAATGGATCCGACCTTTTCGGGTAGCGCACGTTCAAGTGCCGACGGTTTTATCATTTTTAACGATGTCGATCTCGGTTTGTTACGCCGCTCCCTTGACGAGGCACTACGTCGTTTACAGGCGGGTGAGGCAGAGCTTGCTATTCACCCTAACTGTGGTACAAATCTCGCTGTTGGCATTTCGCTTGTCACGCTCGGCACCATGCTGGGGCTAGCATCGGACCACAGGCGTGTACGCGTTGCCTCCGCCGCAGCCTCTTCGGTCGCAGGCTGGGCGGCAGCGCGACCTTTCGGAGAGTATGTGCAGAAGCACTTCACGACGCTACCAGACCTGAAGGGCGTACGTGTCACAGAGATTGCACGCCGCCAGTTCCTGGGGTATACTTACGTCGAAGTACGCACGGTTCAGGAGTAAGCTCTCATGTTTGGCTTTCCTATACCCATTATGCATATTCTCGTTACCTATGGCATCGGGTTTATTGTGCTTGCCATGTTTATACGTGCCATCGCGTCTATGTTCCAAATTGATGAACGCTATGCTTTTATCCGCTTTCTTGCACGTATTACCGACCCATTTATTATGCCAATACGTCGCATCGTGCGCACATCGTCGATGCTGATAGACCCTTCGTTTCTGATTGCATTCTTTATGCTCTCCACCATCGGTGCCCTGTTGAATCAATCATTGCCCTATGCGTGGTAAATATTGACAAACAAATACCGCAATGCATTTTGTATGAGTTTGATTACTTTACACAAAACGCAAAAAATAAACACCAGATGCGATGCTTGGTACCAAGTATCGCATCTGGTGTTTATACTATCTACTATTTCAAGAATGTTCCAATCTGCCTATCAAGGATAATGTGCCCCTGTGCATCAACCCGAAGCACGACGATTGACTTGTCAACCGGGTCTCCATCAGAGCCAAATTTTATCTGTCCACTCGCCCCCTGAAACGACGTTTTTGTCAATGCCTGCTGTAACTGGCTTGGTGTGATCTGTCCGCCAGAGGGTGCAGCAATATTATAGGCCGTCAACAGAGCTATCGTGCCATCATACGAAAGCGTTGCATCACTATCTGCACGATTATAGCCATAGCCGGATTTGCTCCCGTTAGCACTAAATGCATCAGCGTATTCAGTAAAGAATTTTGGCTTCTGTGGTGCATCATTCAAACCAAGAATACCCCACACATCGGGGTAGAAGAATCCGGTAAATCTGAGACGTGTGAAGCCAGCTTTTGAATTCGCATCATACCCCCCCAACTGGTAGAGCGCGTCACCACCGAGCACAAGGATGTTATTACTCGCAGGCAGGTTCGTCACCAATGTACTCACATCGGCTGCAAAGCCAGAAAAGTAGATCAAGTCAGGATTTTTGCTTAATGCATCGTTCATTTTGTCCAGAACAGATCCCGGCGCACCCACTTTATACTGCTCCAGCGCAACAATCTTGTTGCCATCACCCTCAAACTTTCGCCTGAAATCGTTTGCAAGACTCTGGCTGTAGGGATCAGAGGGGTCAAAAAAGAGCACAACGTTTTTTGCCTTTAACGTGGTCTCAGCATACTGAGCCCCCGCAATACCCTGTGACTTGTTAGAGGGAGCTACACGGAAAAAGTATTGCGATGCACCTGTGAGCGTATCGTCCGAAGCTGACTGTGAGACCATCGGTATACTAGCACCTTGCAGTGTTTGATAGGCAGACAATGTGTGTGAACTAAAGGGCCAGCCCATCACACCCACAAAGGTTTTGTCCGACTTCGCTAATTGCACAATTTGCTGTGCCACCTGATTCGCGTATTCCTTTTTACTACCAGAACTAGCCACAAGGAGACGTACCATATAACCGCCATTGAGCTTTGCATTTGTGTTGTATTCCCGTTGCGCGACATACGCGCCCTGTAGATCGTCTTGTCCTACGCGCAGGTTATTATTAGGCGCGAGTAAGGTTGCAACTACGAACGTCACATACTTTTTAGTACTGACCGCGCGTTGATCTTCCAGGTAGATTGCCGACTCCGCATCCTTACTATCGCTTGAAATTGCCTGACGGTAGAGCGTTGCTGCCGCTTGAGAGTCTGTATTAAAATTACTTGCTGCTTGTGTCTTATATTGACCACCTTGACCACTTGTATCGAAGGCAAAAGAGCCATCGCTAATACCAATTGCATCCCCCTTGTAGTTTTGCACACCGATACCACTTGCTGGAACTGTGAAGCCTGAACCTGCTGTTGGCGTGTTGGCACTACCACCTGTTCCTGTCGTAGTAGTGTTCCTACTTTTCAACAGCCCTGGTGCAACAAAGGAGATAAGCGCGATTAGTGCAAGCACGAGTAAGAGTAAGCCAAGATTGCGTATGAACGTATTGTTATTTCTACGCGGCGGCTGTGCGGGTTGATTTGCGTACATACCTGCCTGCTGCGATGGTGGAACAATAACAGGACGTGGCGCGGGTTGTGCTTGCCGGGGCTGTACGGCTGGCTGCTGTACTGGTCGCGGGGCCTGTCGCGCGGGTTGTGGACGTGGTGTAATCGGTGGCGTTGCCGCGATAGGACCAGAGGTGCCCAACACATAACTGCTCGTATCGCCTGCTGTATTAAAGGCGCGAGCCAGGATGTTATCCACATCGCGTTTCATATCCGCTGCCGTCTGATAGCGCTTGTTCACGTCAATAGCCAACGCCTTCGTCAGCACCGAATCGAGCGCAGGCGATAACTTAGGATTGAGCGAACGCGCCGACGGATATGCGAACGGCGGATAGTTGCGTGGGTCACGATTTGTGACAAGATGATGAATGGTTGCCGCCAAAGCATACAGATCAGAGCGTCCATCAGCATTACCCTGATACTGTTCAGGTGGTGCGTAACCAGGCGTGCCGAGGGCAGAGGTCTGCTTACGTTTCGCGTTTTTATTCTCATCCGCACGCGCAATACCGAAGTCTACGAGGTGTGCTCGCTTGTCTTTCGCACCGATAATGATATTTGCGGGTTTGATGTCACGATGCACTATCGGCGGCGTCTGTTGCGAGAGGTAGTCGAGGATGTCGAGAACCTGTGAGGCATAGCTAAGCACCTCACGCTCTGGCATGGGCTGGTTAATGCGCTCCATATGGTCTTCCAGATTCTCACCCGCCACATACTCCTGTACCATGAAGGCACGCGTACCCTCTTGAAAGTAATCGGTCACATTCGGCACCAATGGATGGTCGATGCTTGCCACCGTCTCTACCTCACGCTCAAAATTGCGCACATCCTCTTTGCGCTTCTCAGGATCGGTGTTATCCGAGATGAGTTCTTTAATGACCACCAACTTGTTCGAGACACGTGTGTCTCTGGCAAGCAATGCGGCACCCATCCCGCCCTGTCCAAGAATTTTCTCAATGGCATAGCGACCATTTTGCAACTTCTCGTTAGGGGCCAGGGTGCGCGAGGTGACAGTATTTCCACTACCCCCAAAGGTTGTCGCGCCTGCGTTTCCGCCTGCCGCAACAGTATTCGTTGCGGAAGTCGATGAGGGAGAATTATCGAGGTAAGCCCCACAGTTTATGCAAAATGCTTCGCCTGCTGGATTAACCGTACCACAATTAGGACATTTCATACGTTACTGCCTATCACTACTATTTAGAAAATTGACCAAGTACTGGAAGTTCCATCCGAATCCGACCCAGAGAGTCAACGTCGTACTTACTGGCCCAAAGCTTCCTATACACATAACGACATTTCATCTCTTAATGCCCGCCCTTTCAGCCGTGTAGAGTCGCATAGTAACGTCACGCGGTGCTAATTATCTCTCTACCAATACATACGTAATAAGTAAGGAAAAGTTCAAACCCCTGAGTATGAGAAAAAGCTGTTCTGCGATGTCAAGACTCAACCTTGACACTGTAGAACAGCTTTTTCCCAATTGCGCTCTTTTTTAGAGGTGTTGGCAACGCAGTGAGATGATGCCAGGGGCAAAATGATTCGCCTTCTGCAAATACTCTTGCTCATTGGCCTCTATCATCAGCTTGTGCATCACAACCACGTCCCCATCGGGTAGTGGCTCTGCTGGTTGCAGGCATAGTTCCATAATTGCGCAGCCGCGTTCGTACACCTTCACTAGTCCACCTGCACCAGGAATACGATAAACACGGTTGTCGATAGTGGGACTCACCACTTCCAGATACCCATACTTAATCAATTGCTGATACTGGTTCTCTGACAACATCTCTCGCAGCAACGCTTTAGCCCGACTCTCGGCGGAAAGATGCTCACTTACCGATTCGCGGAAGCGTCCCACACCACCATCGGGGGATTGCGACAGATAGTAGACCGCCAGTAGGAGGAACAATAGCCAGATACCGAGAAACAAGCTCAGCGTTTCCAACATAGGCATAGTCGCTTGTCCTCCTAGCCACCTACTACACGCGGGACAATAACAATCTGCTCTGCAGTTTGATCAAACTGCTCGATACGCTCTACAGGTTTTCCAGGTTCTACTTTGAAGGCGGTGGCCCCTTTTGTACGCTCTTGATTGAAGATGCGCTCCGCCTCTCGGACTGCTGCACGCGCCTCAGCATCGTGCGTCTCCACGTTACTGCTGTTCCACACGATGCGGTCGTCACCACGGCGCGATATTACCCGTAGCATTCCCACAAGCTGTCTCCTTCTTAACTGTACAGGCTGGCTGCTATTCTCTTGTACGTTTGCATCATTCCTTCTCGCTTCTCTGCTATAACAGCAAATACGCGGGAATAAATTGAGCATAGCACGCAATACGGCAATGCGTCAAGTATCACAGCCTTGAAGGTCTCCATCCTTTGGGGGGAAAGTGGTGAACATGCAGGGAGACCGCAAGGGTTTCCCCTACATGGAGGGGTTCATGAACATGTAGGGGAGACCCTTGCGGTCTCCCTGCTTTCCCCCAAAGGATGGAGAGCCGGTCTTGAAAGAAGAAGGGGTCAAGGTATTATACATGGTCGCGACCATGTATAATACCTTGACCCCTTCTTCTTTCAAGAAAGTACACATGGCAATGTACACGTAAACGTGCTACCCTCACCAACAACACTCTCGATGCTTACATTTCCGCCATGCAGCTCAACAATCATCTTCACAATAGCCAAACCTAATCCCTGTCCAGTAACACGCACTACGTTTTGTGGCACTTGATAAAATCGCTCGAAAATGCGCTGCTGGTGCTCTAGTGCGATACCACAACCAGTATCTTTCACGATCAGTTTTGCGACGCGCACATCATGATCCTCGGTATCCTGGCTTCCACCATCTACGTACTCTAGTGCAGCCGCAATTGTAACACGCCCATCTGCACTCGTGAAACGCAGCGCGTTGCTCACAAGGTTACGTAACACTTGCTGCATTCGTACAGGGTCGGCATAAAGCTGGGGAAAGTCAGGGGCAATATCAACCTTTAGTTGAATACCTCTGTCCGTTGCGGTCAGTTCTAGTTCATCAACTGCGTCCGTGATAACGTCGTTGAGGCTAACCACTTCACGACTCAAGCGCAATTGACCCGCATCGGCACGCGATACTAGCAACAGGTCTTCAACCAGTCCATAGAGTTGTTCGCTCCCCGAACGTGAACGTTGTAAGAACTCGCGTAACTGATCGTTGAGTTCACCTGCCACACCTGTCAGTGCAAGATCGAGGTAGCCATTAATGGCATTGAGTGGTGAACGTAACTCGTGCGTAATCATGGAGATGAAGTTTGCCTTCATGCGCGTTGCGTCACGAATGGCTGTCACATCACGTGCCATCATCAAACACACAGGTTTGTTTTTTGTCGAGACACGGGTAAGGCTCAGACCAACCGAACGCGAAACGCCTTGAATAGTGAGATCGACCTCAGTATAGGGCAGTGCTTGTTCCTGTTGTAGAGCGTTATGCACCCCACAGAGATCGCGACACCATGGATGCTCAGGATTTCCACGCTCTTCCTCACAGCCGAGTAGCTCCATACAATCCATGCCAACGATCTGCTCTGCGTCAATACCAAAGATGCGCCCAAAGGCATCATTGGCCTCAATAAAGCATGCGTTGACTCCAAGCAGTGCAATACCATCCGAACTTGATGCCAATATTGCGCGTAACTGTTCCTGGTCGGTGCGAACCATGTGAAACAATTCGACATTTTCCAGAGCCGCCGCCGCCATATTGCCGAGGTTACGTACAATGCGCAGCTCTTCACTGCTAAACGCTTGCACACGCCGAAGTGACAGCACACCATACAGAACGTGTTTGGAAACGAGAGGAGCAGATAATTCCGCCATATCCTCGTCGCTTTCTGGGTTGCTACGTGGCTCAGGTGAGGGAGAGCGCAACATCGGATGTTTATGCACAGCAGCCCACGCTGTGACGGACTGCTCATCATAGAGACGTATCTTCTCTTGCTCAAGGTCCGTTGTCCTGATCTCAGCCGCGTATATTTCTTGCTCATCGCCAAGCAGAGTATCAGCGCCATAGAGTTCGGCGATGGGATAGAGTTCTTGCGTTCCCTCTTGATAGAGGTAGAGCGTGGCAAGGTCGCAAGGAACAAGCCGCTGCACATCGACCAGGATGGTGCGGTAGAGCGCATCGGGTTCGTGACGTGTAGTGATGCCACGTGAGAGATCCATCAGCATTTCTAGCTGGTCTGCCTGACGGTGTGCGAGTTCCGCATTACGCGCGTTGGTGATTGCCAGGACTGCCTGTTCCGCGAAGATAATCATCATCTTCGCTTTCTTTGCATCAAACGCATGAATCTCCTGACTACTCGCTGTCAACGTGCCAATAAACCTGTCATCATCGAGAAGTGGCACACACATAATCGAGCCAATTGGAGTGCGTCCCAACCGTTTGAAGCGTGGATCAAGGCTCACGTCGTTGATGATCAGAGGTTCACAGTGTTCCGCAACCCAACCCGCAACTCCTTCGTTGAGACGAAATCGTGTGTGACGAGGAGTACGTCCATCCTTTTGTAAGGCAGCCAACGTCACCAATGTTGACCCTTTTGCATCAAGCAAGGCCACAGAGCAGTTGCGAACCTCCAACAACGCCCCCGCATTGTAGACAATCTTCTGGAGAACATCCACCAGCTCTTGTGACTCGCCTTCGATGGAAGCCGAGGGTGAAACAAATTGACGATCATGTATGGAAGATATATTTGTAGTCATGGAGTCCTCTTTATATATTGTCATTCGTGTACAGCGGAAGAAAGCTGCCCACCGTCCACATCTTTCTGTAATACTTTCTATCGTCTCACCCTCAAAATAATTTAGGCAATGGTAGCAGTATAACATTCCTCGTTTTTACCGTCGAGATAGAGAGGTGTATGGGCTATGACAGAGAAGAAATAACACAAGAGGTGCGACAAGCCGCGTTATCGATTGTCGCACCTCTTGTGTTATTCTTCTCTGGGCTTTCTGCCTACCTCGTTCGTACCATCTTCGCAAACTGCCTTAACCCTGGCTTTTGCCCATACATCAATATGCCGAAGCGATAGATGCGTGCTCCAATAAGTGTACAGACAAGGGTCGCAACGATCATGAGCACGATGCTTAACGGAACTTCCCACCATGCTACAATACCTGCTCCAATACGCATGAGCATGATGGTCGGCGTCCAGAAGGGAACGTATGACATGACTTTTATCCAGGTCGCATTTGGTGTAGAGATGCCGATAAAGCTTACAATATAGCCAATCATGAACACCCATGTGAGCGGTTGAACCGCATTCTGCACCTCGTCTTGCCGTTTGACTAATGCCCCCATTGCAGCGAAAAGCGTGGCATACAGCGAGAAGCCAAGAATGAAGTAGAGCAAGAGTACAAGCAACAGCGTAACGGAGACACTGGCAATATCAGCACTTAGACCACCGCCTGTGTTGCCTGTCAGTGCAGTTGTGAGCGGTGCTTGGAGCAAGAAGGCCACGATACCTACAAGCACAAAGCACAGCATCTGCGTCAAACCTGCCGCACCTATCCCAACAATTTTTCCGACCAACAATTGAAATGGTGTAGCTGCGTTCACCAAAATCTCCATAATGCGGCTGCCCTTCTCCTCTGCTACTCCCGTCGCTACGGTCACTCCATAAAGGAAGACCGACATAAAGATGAGAATGACGCCAGCAAATGCGACGAGGTAGCCAGCGAGTCTCGTCCCTGCTGAACGCGTATCTTGAGTTTGCCCTGTATATACAACCGCAAAGTCTGGTTGAACAAACAGACTTTTTGTTTGTGCTGGTGTTAAGCCCAGGCGCGATGCTGTATCGAGAAAGTTTAACTGTCCTGCAATAGCCTGTACCTGTGCTACGTTTGCATCATCTGTACTGCTCGCGTTTGTATAATAGGTGAAGCGCAGATTCTGGTTTGAGCCGCGCTCAAGGACGACGAGGATATTTAAGCCGCCATTTTTTACCTTCTGTTGCAGATTCGTTATGGCATCGGGGTTTGCAGAAGTAAGCACAAAACGAGGCTTTCCTGATGTACTTTGGCCCGGGGTACCCGCTATACTCGTCGTGGTGCCGTTGAGATTCGTTTGAATATATTGGATGAGTGTATCGCCACGTAACCCTGCAACAGTACCCGCATTGTTTACCACCGCCAGTTTCGTTGGGGCATTTGAGGTTGATGCAACGTATGCGATAATGGTGGGAACACACGCGCCAATGAGAATTAAAAAGAGCATCACAATGGTACCGATGATAAAACTACGCTGCATGACACGGTTTCTGTATTCGCGCTTGATAATAAGAGAGATGTTACGAAGCGCGTTTTGATTCGCAGCCCTACCCGACCTTGCAACCATCGTACTCTGTTGCTGCTGTTCTGGAACCTCTGGAAGAACTGGACTGTTCTTTAACATACTCGCATTCCTCTTTCCTTACGACGCTGAAACAGCGGTTGGAACTACGGGTGAGTCTGGTTGCGCGATCTTGCCGACTGACTCAATGAAGATATCGGTGAGCGAGGGTTCGACGAGTTCAAAGAGACTAATATTGCCATTGTGACGCAACGCCGTCTCGACGATGAGCGTAGGATTAAAGCCCGGCTCCATCCGCATCTCGATGTAGTCCTGTCGTCGTTTGTCAACCCGCACTCCTGGCAGCGTATCTAGCCAGTGTGCCTCTGGATCGTTGTCAAGTTTCAGACGAATCACGTTGCGACCATGTTGGCGTTTGATTTCTTGCACATTGCCCTGTACGATGCTCCGCCCTTTATTGATAATCACCACATCTTGACACAATTCTTCAACTTGCTCCAACTGGTGCGTCGAGAAGATGATGGTTTTGCCACGTTGGTGCATCTCTACAAACGCCTCTTTGAGTACATTCGCGTTGACTGGATCAAGACCACTAAACGGTTCGTCCATAATAAGAACCGCGGGGTCGTGTAGAATTGTCGCGAGGAATTGTACCTTTTGCTGATTGCCTTTTGAAAGTTCTTCGATTTTCTTTTTACGGTTAGCGTTGATCTGAAAACGCTCAAGCCATTCGTTCAGTTCGGTCTTGGCTGCCTGCTTCGATAACCCATTGAGTTGTGCGAGAAAGAGTAAGTGGTCTTCTACTGTCATCTTCGGATAGAGGCCGCGCTCTTCTGGCAGGTAGCCTAAATGGTGCCGGGGAATTTCACTCACATCTTTCCCATTCCAACTGATACGACCCATATCAGGACGAAGGATGTCGAGAATCATCCGCATCGTGGTTGTTTTGCCAGCACCATTCGCACCCAAAAAGCCAAAAATAGACCCTTCTTTCACTTCCATTGAGAGGTCTGTTACAGCGTGAAATTGAGCGAATGCTTTACTAATATGCTCAACTACCAGTCCCATTGTGTAGCTTCTCCTCATCTTGTTGCGGGGGATAACGTTAAAGCAATCTTTTTGTGGCTAGCTTTTCCTTGTTTCTGTTGTGTTGGAATACTTCAGAGCAAGAGAAATTATAACATACGTATCCTCTTCTATTATTATAGGACGGGAGATACTTGTTTTTATCCAAGCAATTTTAACTCTAATGAGAATGTTGACGAACAAATACAGTAAGTCATACCTGAGAGAGTGAAAACAGCGGTAGGGAAAGCAATGCATTGCGCACCTACTACCCTGTCAGAAGACAATGTAGAGGTGTAATGAATTAGACCCGTACAGCGGGTTTCTCGCCTTCTTTCCATTTTTGATGGTCAACATTCACCAGAGGCAACGTGAACACGATGCGAGCGCCACCGTTGGGATTGTTTTCGGCATGGACAGTGCCACCGTGGACTTCGATAATGGCACGAACAATGGCGAGACCAAGACCACTACCGCCCGTTGTCGATTGTCGCGCGCTATCGGCACGATAGAAGCGTTCAAAAATGCGCGATACCGCTTCGAGTGGAATACCTTCCCCTGTATCAGAAACGGAGACGACCAGCATATGCTCTTGCGTCACGGCATCAATCGTGACACTACCCCCGGCTGGTGTGTGGCGAATTGCATTGTCGCAGAGATTTGAGAAGACACGTGTTAGCATATCAGCGTCGGCTTGGATAGGCGGCAAGGTATAGGATACAGCGTTGCATGGTTCCACATCGGCACGCTCAAATTCTGGTGCTAACACCGCCAGCACCTCATCAACAAGTGGAGCAAGGCGTAGTTCGGTACGCTGTGGTTGGAGCGCACCCGCTTCAACCTTCGCCATCACATGCAGGTCTTTGACGAGCCGACGCAGGCGCAACGTTTCACGTGTGATGATACGTCCCGTTGCCTCGTACTCCTCGCGGCTCTGCGTCACACCATCAACCAGCGATTCGCCAAGACCTGCGATAGCCGTGAGTGGTGTTGCCAGATCATGTGTGATGCTCATAATCAGTTCGCGTCGCCACAACTCCTGTTGACGCAATTCTTCCACGTCGCGGTTAAGCTGTGTCGCCATCTCGTTAAAACTATGCGCCAGTTCGCCAATTTCACCATGAGTGTTGATTGTTACTTGCGCATTATAGTCGCCAGAAGCCATGACCCGCGAGGCGTTGGTAAGCTTTGCCAGAGGACGAGTGATTGTACGTGAAAAGATAATAGCAAGAATAGCCGCTGTGAGTGCAACAGCAAGCGATACGAGGAGCACAGTTTGTGCCACAGATACTACAAAACCTGGTATTGTGTTCTCTGGTGTCAGTATGACCAGCACGCCAACGACCGGCGTGTTACGCGTTCCGTCCATAGTGATTGGTTCTACCGAAAATGGTCGTGGCAAGAAAGGATTTTGACCAATTTGGTTTGTTGTAGATTGATCGGCTTCCGCTTGTAGAATAGCTTGACATACCCTTTGGACATCACCAGAGGGAACATTGCAACCTTGCATGGTCGCATTCACGATACGAGGTAAGATGGGGATGGTGCTGATAGATCTTGATGCAAGAGACACAGCTCGCCCTCGTGCATTAAACACTAAAAACTGATATTCTTCACCTGAACGGCTGCGTAACAACGTATTGTTGATAACGGATTGATGGTAAAATCTAAACGTACTTGTAAGTGAACTGAGTAGTCGGTTGGTACGTTGATTAGATGTAGGGGGGGCAAGTTTTATTGTTGTGTACTGCTCACCTGTTCTCTGTGCAGTATTGGCCGCGAGTTCATGAAGATTTCTCGTCTGCTCTGTATTGTAGTAGTAAGCAATAGCAAATATTGTTGAGATCGCGAGAATTGTTGTTGCTAGTAACACCACCAGCATCGACCCAAGTGCTAATCTCCAACGAATACTTTGCCACCAGCGCATACGCATAGCTTTTTCCTCTATGATGAAGGTGCGATAGTCGGACGGGGCGAGGGCATTTTGATCTCGAAACGATAGCCCACACGCCACACCGTCTTGATATAACGTTGTCCTGGCTCAAGTTCTATTTTCTTACGTAACGCGCTCATATGTACATCTATCGTGTGCCCATCGCCGAGATAGTCATAGCCCCATACCTTATTCATCAGAATTTCGCGTGTGAAGACGCGCTCAGGCGATTTTGCCAGCAATGCAAGCAGGTCAAACTCTGTTGGCGTCAGTGCGATTTCTACGCCGTTCACCTCAACACGTCGCGCGGGTAGGTCAATTGTAAGCCCTGGAAACCGCAATACCCCATTATTTTTAGCTGCTAGCATCTGTTCATTCACAGCGGCAGGCGCATCGGAGAGTCCACTTCTGCGTAGAATAGCGCGTACTCGACTCACGAGTTCGCGCGGGCTAAATGGCTTCACAAGATAATCATCAGCACCAAGGTCCAGACCAGTGATACGGTCGTCTTCACTGCTGCGTGCGGTCAACATAAGAATAGGTGTCTTTGACCATATGCGAATACGTTTACAGACCTCAAAACCATCGATGGCAGGCAGCATAATATCAAGAATGACCAGATCAGGATGTTCACGCGCATGCAGAGCTAGACCATCCGCACCATCTCTGGCAATCACCACAGTAAATCCCTCATTTTTGAGATAGAGATTTATTAGGTGAACAATGCCATCTTCATCCTCAATAATCAAAATCTTCTGCGCCATCTACATTTCTCCAAGAACTAGTAATACTCTCTGTGTGTATAGTAGCATACTCAATTAGCAAAAATATACAGACTTTTTGGTCATGGAACAACCTTGAGACAATCTTGAGCGTTACCAAACAATTTGTTGATGTTTGAGGAGTATTACGTAAGATTTGACGAAAACTTTAAGCTTTCCTCACACATTCTGCTCTGTTTTAGAGTAGAATGTTAATGTCACCACTATAGGTGACGACTATTAAAAAACGGATATGTGACAGAGAGAACAGCACCAGCGGAGGTGCTCCGTTCTTGAGGAGATACACATGAAGCGATTTCTGATTATTGGCGGGTCAAGCCTCTTGCTGCTCCTGGGCATCTTAATAGGTGCTGTGTATGGCAGTGCGCGAGTTGTCAATGCAAACGCGAAGAACACAAGCTCAACCGCAACAACGAGCACAGTCAGTGCAAGTAGCACAACAAATGACTATTGCACACAGTTCCAGCAAAACTTTGCCAAGCGTCTTAACGTCTCTTCCGACACGCTGAAGAGTGCGGAGAGTGGTGCGGCAAGCGACACGATTGATCAGTTGGTCAAGGCTGGCAAGATCACAAAGGCACAGGGCGATCAGATGAAGTCACGCCTCAACGATGCTACCAACTGTCAGTTCAAAGGCAAGGGTAACAGCGACAACTTCGGTAAGGCCAATATGCAAAAGCTCCAGCAGTATCTCACAGCAGCCGAGGCACAGGTTGCTAAGGGACTTGGCATTAGCTCTGCTGACCTGACCAGCCAGTTGCAATCGGGTAAGAGCCTGCACGATGTTGCAGCAGCACGTAATGTCCCTGATACACAACTCAAGACTCTGTTGAACAATGCCATTCAGAGCGAACTTAAGGCAGCCGTAAGTGCTGGTGATGTGACTCAATCACAGGCCGACATGGTAACAAAGCAGATCAGCAGCAACCCTATGTTCCTTGATCGTCTCATTAACGGACACAAAGGACAAAATGCTGGTGGCGTACAGAGCGGCATCGGTTTCTAAAACAACATCTGCTGCATAAAAAAGAGGGTTGATGTCTCACACTAAGACATCAACCTTCTTTTTTATGCAACGGAAGGTGTAAAAACCGTGTATAGTAATGGTATGTATTTTCCAACGACACGCGTCCTGACTGTACTGGAATTGTTGCAGTCACGACAACAAATAAGTGGAATAGAGCTTGCGGAACGCCTTGAGGTCGATGCGCGTACTGTGCGACGTTATGTGACGATGCTGCAAGATATGGGCATTCCTGTCGAGTCAAAGCGAGGTCGTCATGGTGCCTATCACTTACGTCCAGGCTTCAAGTTGCCGCCGCTCATGTTTCGTGACGATGAAGCATTCGCGTTAACAATTGGTCTTATTGCTGCCCGCAGGCTTGGCCTTGCGGTTGCTGCTCCTGCTGTTGAAAGCGTGCTTGCCAAAGTTGAACGCGTCCTGCCACTTGCCCTCAAAGAGCATGTCCGTGCCGTACAGGAAACGCTCGTCTTCGACTTCAATCCAGCTAGCAACGCACCAGCGAGCGAGGTCGTGACGACACTATGCATGGCATCACTGCAAAAGAGACGCGTTCTGCTGCACTATCAGGCATGGAATGGGGAGAAGACGGAACGGGCATTGGACTCTTACGGTCTCGTCTGTCGGTCGGGCTTCTGGTATACGGTAGGCTATTGTCATCTGCGGCAAGACCTGCGCTCGTTTCGTCTTGACCGTATCGTCTCTGTAGCAATACACGAAGAAACTTTTGTTCCGCCACTGAATTTTGATTGTCTTGACTTTATAACACGTTCACTTCCAATGGTGCCTGCACCATGGTTTGTGGATGTGTTGCTCGCAACGACACTAGAGGAGGCACAGAGTAGAGTCTCACCTACTATCGCTCTACTTGAGCAAGAAGCACAAGGAGTGTCCTTCCGTACCTATGTTGCTGATCTTGACTGGATAGCCTATGAACTGGCAGGTTTGCACTGTCCCCTCGTTATCCGCAAGCCACCCGAATTGCGTGATGCGATGCGCCGCCTGGCACAAAAGATTATAACAATGGCGGAGCGCCAATGAGGAAAAAGCTCTGTCAATGACAGGATGTTTCAGGTGGCTCGATATCTGAGAGATACTGATCGCCAAAGTTCTGCATCGCCTTAATGATGTCAACCAGCGCATACCCTTTGTCTGTAAGATGATATTCGACACGCGGCGGAATCTCTGCGTATGCTTTACGCTCCACAAATTTTACCGCTTCCAGCGTCTTGAGGCGCTGTGACAGCGTCTTAGGGCTTACATTGCCCAACGCGTCCAATAACTCGCCAAAACGCCGTGTGCCATTCATCAGGTTGTAAACGATCATGAGTGTCCACATATCCCCAATCAAGTGCAGGGTACGGCTCATCGTACGGCTCATGGCGCAATCATCGGTATGCTTTTCAGTTGTGGAAGGCTGCTCTGCTGTACTCATACAATAAGTATATCACACTTTTGCTTCCTTTTGTATAACATTGCCGATTGAGTATAACACTCTTGAAGAGGATACTTCCTCCAGTCTTGTTCGCTGTCCATCGTCTAGCACGAACACAAATTGTAAGGGTGGCATTTGCAATCAATCGCCTCTATAATGGTCATTGGTACAACCAGAAAGAAAAGGAAGAGGTATACGTATGGAAGAACGCATTGAGTACGAAAACATTTTTACTCCTCAAGGGATGTTGGGAGAGGTTTCGAAGCAACCCAACCTGGATTTCCTTATGAACATTTTCAATATTCCCAGGGCATACAGTGTTTCGGGCTTTGGTTCTTGGAATGTCGGTCAGCATACTCTCGCGGTTGCTTTCCTTGTGCTCTATTGGTCCAAATTTCACTCCTACTCTCCAGAAAAACGTGATCGGCTCGTTACCTTAGCGTTGATGCATGATATGCATGAAGCGGTGATCGGTGATATCCTGCCCTTTTTCAAAACAGGTGCTGTGAGAGAGGCGATTGAGTCCATCCAGACGGATATTCTGAATGCTTTCCTTATTGTCGATGACAAGAGCGTGCAAGAGGAACTCAAGCTTTTGGATTTGATAGGTTTTCTCTACGAAATTAGCCAATCCAGACTTACTGGGATCGATCCCGCAAAGAAGACCTTAGTCGAGCAGATGTATGCCAGGCAGAAAGAGACTATTCTTTCCTATGCTGAGAAAGTACACATAGACCAGAAAAAAGTTGATGACTTTCTAGCATCTATGAAACTTTAAATGCTAGTACAACCTGTTCTGTAGGAAGTTTTGGAGTTTTTTTAGATGTTAGATCAGGTTACTATACAATACTTGGGTACCGTTTCCACTCTATTTCGTTCAGCATTCAATTCCTCGCTTTTCCGAAGTCAACCTCTCTCATTGAGAGAGGTTACACTGTTCGCACACGGATGTAGATGTTGTTTCCAGTGAGGGTAAGACAAGTCGCCTGTCCCTCAACGATGGCGTCGAAGCGAACGCGCTCAGGTAGCGTCTTCGACAATCTGTTGTGTGTGTAGCAGAAACTGCTGTCTTCCAGTTGAAACAGCTCTCGCTCATATCCCTCTGACTCAACCAGGTACAAACGTCCCTTGCGAAGCACGATACGCACATGACCTGACCAGGGACTTTCTGAAACATAGTGTCCGGGATAGGCATCCCATTCCGGCTGATAGACAAAGGTGCGAGGGCCTGTATACCGCTCGTGAGTATACCAGGCTGAACCATGCTCAAATTCCACCACATGACCGTTAGCACGTCCGAAGTGGCTCAGGAAGTAGGCAAAGTCTGGATGAGGAATAGAGAAAAAATCAGGCCATCGCTCTTCCAAGACAAGACGTTCCCCCTGATACAACAAGACGACCTGGTTGTCTTCTGCAATGAACGTCAAAGATTGCTCAGCAGTGGTGAATGTTCCTGTATAGTCTGCTGCATAAGCAACTCTTGTCGGCTCACGAGGTGGTGGAACTGGAGGTAACATGCGTTCATGCAGGTCTGCTCGTAGGAGTTGCAGACCGTACTGTGCGAGTTGCATAGGCCAGGGCCAGCACTTGCCCGACAGCAAAACGACGAGACCTACCCCATCATCCATGTCGCCAAGCATCATCGCTTCATATCCAAGCATGCCACCTGGATGACCAACGTAGAGATGACCATCAACCTGCTGAGTAAACAGGCCGTACCCAATGTGACCAAATGTTCCTGGTACGATCCTCTAGGTCATGAGGTCAAAACTCTTTTCTGAGATCGAGCGTCCCTGCGGACCTTGACCGCTCAGGACCATTTCCAGGCGTGATTGTTATTCATGAGATATTCGGTCTCAATGCAAATATCAAGGACATCGCTGAACGGTTCGCTGCGGAGGGCTATGTTGCGCTTGCCGTTGACCTCTTTGGAGAACGCAATCGCGCGCTGTGTATGTTCAATATTTTGCGCTCCCAACTGTTCAGCTCCCTTGACAATGGCGGCTTGCGAGAATTGAAGAGTGCGCTGACCTATCTTGGTGAACAGGCAGGAGTGGATGCGGCGCGTATCGGCGCGATTGGCTTCTGTATGGGTGGAGGCTTTACCATTGCATGGGCCTGTACAGACAACCGCTTACAAGCAATCGCACCCTATTATGGCGCGAATCCGCGTCCATTAGAAGCTGTCAAGCGTTCTTGTCCTGTTGTTGGCTCCTATCCCGAAAAGGACTTCACGGCTGGATCAGGTCGCAAGCTTGACGCAGAACTCACGAAAAACAACATTGTCCACGACATCAAAACTTACCCGAATGCACGCCACACCTTCTTCAACGATAAAGGACCTGCTTATAATGCTGAGGCAGCTCAAGACTCCTGGAGCCGTGTCCTCTCCTTCTTCGATGAGCATCTGAATTAGCAAGCTTAGAAGGAATGTGATAGGTTGCATTCCCTTCTACAACTGTAGTACTAGGGACGTTTGTCACCATTACCAGGGACTTTCGTCAATATCGAGACATCCAAAATCTCTCTACACTGGAAGTATGGAATGAGGGGATGTGTGGAAATACGCAACATATCTGTAGAGAGAAGGATGATGATATGGCACTATCAAGTACGATGGTTGAGGATACCTGGACGGAGTTTGTCGCAACAAAGGACAAAGCGTTGCACGATGAACTGGTTACGCACTATATGCCATTGGTACGTTTTGTAGTCAGCAGATTAGGTATTCCACCAACGAGTATGCTAGAAGCAGAAGACCTTGTAAGCTATGGCATGATTGGCTTGATTAATGCGATTGATCGCTATGACCCAGCTCGTGGTGTGCGCTTCGAGGCGTTTGCGACAGCCCGCATTCGGGGAGCCGTGATAGACCAATTACGTACGTTGAACTGGTTGCCGCGTTCAGCTGTCTCACGTGTAAAACAGGTCGAGGCAGCATTAGCTATACTAGAACAACGCCTGGGACGACCTGCAAAAGAGGATGAGGCAGCGAAAGAGCTAGGGGTAACAACTGAACGTTATCGTCGTATGCTGGTAGAGGCAGGACTCTCAATTCTATCACTCGATGCTCCACTCTCTATGTTCGGACAGGATGATGAACTGCTGACATTAGGGGAGATGCTAGAGGATTGTGCTACTCCAGGACCGGCTGAAGCAACCGAGAATGAAGAACTTCTAACTACGTTAGGTCACAGTCTTGACCGTTTACCCGAACGTGAACGAATGCTTCTTTCCCTATACTATGTTGAAGAATTGACGATGAAGGAGATTAGCAAAGTTATGGATGTTTCGGAATCGCGCGTGTGCCAACTACATACACAGGCTCTTGTGCGCTTACGAACAATCTTTGCTCATTCAGACACAGAGAGTGAGCCAAAGAGACTAAAAACAACGGTAAGTAGTGTGAGCAATGGAGCGAGCAAGCGACGTTCTGGAAAAGTTGCATCGTAAATTGCATGAATGTGTCTCTATTTGTATCTAAATGCTAGTAGCTTCCTACCCAATTGGAACTCTGTGTCGATAGTGATTAAGTATGTTTGTAGAAATATAAAGATGATGAATGGGTACTATCATTGAGATGCCCATTCTGTGCAAAGGAGTTTTCCATGAATGTTAACATGAACGCTCATCTTCATGGAGTTCACAAGAAGTATGTAGCACGGTCAAAGAAGTACGCAGCGACTGAAGAGGTCTCCTCTTCGTCCGAACTGAGTAATACTTCTAATACAGGACAAGTAGCCATGACGAAGCGAAAGGCGCGAGCCATGCAAGAGAACCGTATCGCTCGTGTAGAGGCACTCCGGGCGCAAGTGCGAGTGGGAACATATCAGGTCGATACCATGCTCCTAGCACAGTGCATTATAGAGAACGAGAGTCACTTTATGGAAAGCATCAAAGACTAGAGATATACCCACTCTACGTTGTCATCGCGTCTATAAATGAATGGTAGTATTCTACAATCGCTGCTTCATCTTCTCACGTATGGATCGTGAGAGTTGTCTCTACAGGCATTGTTGCAGCGGCAAGGACGCTTAGGACACGCTTCTGATAAGGGAGGCTCATCATGCTTGTATTGCGAAGGAAAGTCGGCGAAAGTATTGTGCTTGATGGCGTAATCAATATCTCTGTGTTGGCGGTAGAAGGCGAACGCGTGAAGATTGGCATTAGCGCGCCACCGGATGTAACCATTGTACGCGAAGAACTGTTGCGCATCGTCACGGATGCAGCCAACAATTCTACGTCTATGCAGCAACACTAAAATTTTTTGATGTGCAGGTAGAATAAGAGGCGATCCTTGTGGTCGCCTCTTATTCTACCTGCACATTTCGCTTATGCCTGCTCTGTCACCACTTCTTGCTTATGACCGTTATTGACGCTGACTGGTGCATCGTTGTCAATAAATGACTCGGTCATCTCGTGTGCGATATCATCGGCATATTGCACGGGCGGCGATTTCATGAGATAAGCACTTGGACCCTCCAAGGTACCGCTTAGCCCACGATCCCGCGCCAGTTTCACAAGGCGCACTGCGTCAATGACGACACCCGCCGAGTTAGGCGAATCCCATACCTCTAGTTTCAGTTCGACATTCAGTGGTACATCGCCAAAGGTACGGCCTTCAAGACGAATGTAGGCCCATTTACGGTCAGACAACCACTCGACATAATCTGATGGGCCAATATGCACATTCTCGGCACCAATATCGTAGTCAAGCTGACTTGTGACTGCGTTCGTCTTACTAATCTTTTTCGACTCCAAGCGATCCCGCTCTAACATATTGTAGAAATCGGTATTGCCACCAACATTCAACTGCATCGTGCGCTCTAGCTTGACACCTCGTTCGCGGAAGAGTCTTGTCAAGACACGGTGTACAATCGTTGCCCCCACCTGGCTCTTGATATCATCGCCAATCATTGGCAGGCCCGCCTCTATGAAGCGCTGCTGCCAGTAGTTTTCGCGAGCAATGAACACGGGGATACAGTTCACAAAGCCAACACCTGCTTTAAGAATCTGCTCAACATACCATTTGGTCGCCGTCTCCGAGCCAACGGGCAAATAGTTGATCACAACATCTGTCCCTGTGTCCTTAAGGATACGTACAATATCGTCGGTTTGTCCTGGGGCTTTCTTAATGATTTGTGAAAGGTACTTGCCCAGTCCATCATGCGTCATGCCCCGACAGACCTCTGTATTCAGGTAAGGAACCTCTGCAAACCGATAGGTGTTATTGGGTTTTGTATAAATCGCCTCGCTCAGGTCTTTGCCAACCTTATTCGCGTCGATATCAAAGGCTGCCGAGAACTCGATATCGTTGATGTGGTACCCACCGAGATTGACATGCATCAATCCTGGGACAAAATCATCCTGCTTGGCGTCTTTATAGTAGTGGACTCCTTGTACGAGCGAACTGGCACAGTTGCCAACTCCAATGATTGCAACACGTACCTTTTTACCACTTGCCATTGCCATTCTTCTCTTTCATTGTATTTAACATCCATTACTTGCCTACCTTGTGTAGGCGCATTAACAACTCTAACAGAGTAAGAGTGTAACCGTATTCCCTTCTGGCAGGGTTACATCGTTTGCTTGATAGTAAAACGGACCATTCTATACGTTTTGGCATGCAAATTCGACGATCAAGCTACCTGTACGAGTCTGATTGCCCGGTCATATATCCCAGGGTCAAAGAGAAGAGCGCAAAAATGGAACAGTAGAACGAATTTTCTCCTGCTATAATCTTGATATTGGTCCGGAGGAGGAAAGCCATGGACTACCGTACGTGTATCCAGAACAGTATTGATTATATCGAAGAACATCTGCAAGAATACATCACTGTAGACGAGCTTGCAAGAATTGCAGGATTCTCCCCCTATCACTACTATCGTGTGTTTCATGCGTATATTGGCATGCCAATTGTGGATTATATCAGGCGCAGACGTCTGGCGTATGCGGCCTCAGAGCTTACGTGCGGCAAGCGTATCATCGATATTGCTATGGACTATGGCTTTGAAACCCACAATGGCTTTGCGAAAGCTTTTCGCAAGGTGTATGGCTGTTCCCCTGAAAAATATCGTCTCCATGTTTCAGGACAGCTTCCCAAAAAAGTAGATTTGCTGCTTTTTATGCAATTCAATTTGAAAGGAGTAATTATCGTGGAACCCAAAATTGTGGTGAAACAAGCATCCAAATGTGCAGGCTATGAACTTAAAACGACGTCTCGTGAGGGCAAAAATTTCCAAGAGATTCCAGCATTTTGGGGGAGCATGAAACAAGAACAGTTCGCTGTCCTCCATACACAACTGCATGCCGTGCATCAGAACGAACTGGGGATATGCTTTCCGCCTGACAGCACGACCGGTGATTTTTCCTATGTAATTGCTGTCGAGGTCCATGATTACGAGGGAGTCCCGCCAACTATGTTTCGTCGCGAGATACCAGAGGCAACGTATGCTGTGTTTACGGTTCCTCCAGTTGAGAGTCATGGACCGGAATTTTCTGATGCTATTCAAGGGACATGGAAGTACATTTATAGTACTTGGTTCCCTGACTCTGGCTATGAATTTGCCGAGGGGAAAGTCGATTATGAACTCTACGGCGAGGCAACGAAAGTTGAGATCTATATCCCAATCGTGAAAAAAGTATAATACCTATTCAGAGGAGAAGCTATCCCATTCTTTTACGCCTTTGTTTGTAAAAGAGTGGGATTCGTCCTAATCGTTTCAGGCTGCTTTATGCTTTCTGATTTTTGTCAAAGTTAAACAGCCAGTTTATGCCAAACTTGTCTGTCAGGTCACCAAATGTTGCACCCCAGAATTCTTCTTTCAACGGGTGTCCAATTTCTCCACCAGAAGAAAGATTTGAAAAGAGTGTTTTTATTTCTTCTTCACTGCTGCAATCGAGCAAGAGAGAAATGGTACTGCCCTTGCTTGCTACCTCTGGTCCCATCATGTCAGAAGCCAAAAGCACAAAACCGTCTTTTACTAGTTGAGCATGAAGAATGTTTTTGTGCATTTCTGAGGGCATTTGGCCTGCCATTGGTGATTCTCCAACTGCTTGCATGGTGAGTTCTCCTCCCAAACATTCTTTGTAGAACGCCATCGCTTCACGGCAGTTGCCATTGAAATGTAAGTAAGCATTAATTTGTGCCATGTTGATTTTACCTTTCCATATGTAGTTTGTTTTTCATAATGGTCACGTGACCATTATAGCAAACGGAAGAGAAAAAAACTTCTCCAATCTTACTCTTTTTGAACGGCTGTTCGTGCTTGCATTCACAACAAGGGCAATCCCATCACGAGAGGCGGGTCGGTCAGACGCGGCGAATGCAGGACGAGATTGGGATCGCCAGACACATGACCATGGTGTATGACAAGTGGACTCGCGTTGTTACCAAGCAACATCTTCTCGCCGGGCAGCAGAGACGAGTGGAGGTCCGCGGCGACGGGAAACGCAGCAGCTCGGAGATAGTAGACGCCATCAGCCATGCCATGAAGCAAATACAAGCCGGGTGAGCTGAGTGTAGTACAACGTACAGGCTTCCCCTGGGGAATGGGACTGGTGAACAGGCCAACGTAGATCGTGCCCCGAAAGGTCGCGGGAGTACTAATGTGGCCCAGCAGAGCATTTTTCATCTGTATGTCAGAGGATGTCGTGGGATAGAATTCAGCAGGCTCTGCCGGAAGTGGCTCGAATGCATGAGCCCGTTGGCGTAAAAGGCGTGGAGGCAGACCAACCAGGTGCGTGAAACGGCTCGTGAAAGAGCCAATGCTGGTATAGCCAACCTCGAAGCAAATATCGGTCACGCTCAGTGGAGTCGTCAAAAGCAAACGCCGCGCCGCCTGAAAGCGCAGCGCTAAGAGAAATTCGCCCGGTGGAATGCCAATCAGACGACGAAAGACGCGAGTGAAATGAGAGGGGCTTAGATAGGCAACCGAGGCCAAATCTTCGAGGGTCAGCACTTCATGCAAATGCGTATGCATGACCTTGATAACGCGTTCAACAGCCTGCGTATGAGCGGCAAGAGTTTCGTGACGCGCTGCATCGTCACCGAAAACGGGTGGTGCTGTTCGCATAGTGTTCTTCCTTCTCCAACAAAACTTTCTTCACCTATCCCTTCTTTTTAGCCTGATCTGAAGTGGAAAATTACACTGATGTATCACACCCTCTTGTCAACGCACAACTTCTAGAGGCTCTCCATCCTTTGAGGGGAAAGTGGGAGACCGCAAGGGTCTCCTCTACAGGTAGGGGTTCATGAACATGCAGGGGAGACCCTTGCGGTCTCCCCTACATGTTCACCAGTTTCCCCTCAAAGGCTGGAGAGCCCTTCTAGAATACAAGGCAATGTAACTGATGCTATACTACAGGTAGCCTATCGAGGGTAAAATTTTACGAAGAAATGCAACAACTGTTACACATAGACGAACATGCCGAAAGGTAGACATGTATGAGTCAACGCAAGAAGGTTCTGGTGATTGGGCTAGACTGTGCCGCGCCAGAATTGGTCTTTGAGCAGTGGCGCGACGAATTGCCGAATTTCAAACGTGTGAGAGAGAATGGTGTGTGGGGCAAGTTGGAAAGCTGCATTCCCGCTATTACCGTTCCCGCGTGGAGTTCGATGATGGCGAGCAAAGACCCTGGTACGCTTGGTTTCTATGGTTTCCGTAATCGCGGCGACTACTCCTATAACAAAAACACCCTGGCGAGTTCTAACTCCGTCAAAACGGATCGTGTATGGGATATTCTCTCGCGTGCAGGCAAAAAAGTGATTACAGTTGGTGTACCACAGACCTATCCACCAAAGCCTGTCAATGGAATACAGGTTGGCTGCTTCCTCTCACCTTCGACGCGAAATCCGGATCGCCCCTATACCTATCCTGTATCCGTGATGAAAGAGATTGAGGCCACGGTTGGTGAGTACCTTGTCGATGTGCCGAATTTTCGTACGGAAGACAAAGATTCCCTCTTGCGCCAGATTTATATGATGACCGAAAGACGTTTTAAACTAGTCAAAAAGTGGATTGCTGAAAAAGACTGGGACTTCTTCATGTTTGTCGAGATGGGAACGGATCGTATTCATCATGGTCTATGGAAATATCATGACCCGACGCATCCCAAATATGAAGTCAATCCCAAATATAATACTAGTATTCGTGACTATTACCGCTATATTGACAGCGAGATTGGGCAAATCCTCGACTTGTTAGACGAGAACACGACAGTCTTTATTGTCTCCGACCATGGTGCAAAGAAGATGAATGGTGGTATCTGCGTCAACGAGTGGTTGATGCGCGAGGGCTATCTTACGTTGAAGTCTCGCCCAACGACGTTAACTTCTATTGATAAATGTGATATTGACTGGAGCAAGACCAAAGTTTGGGGCGATGGTGGCTACTATGCTCGCATCTTCCTGAATGTTGAGGGACGTGAACCGCAAGGTATTGTGAAGCCTGACGAGGTAGAGGCTCTGCGCAACGAACTCAAAGCGAAGTTTGAAGCATTGACGGACCCTGATGGAGTCAATATTGGTACAATGATCTATAAACCGGAAGATGTGTACGAGGAGGTTAACGGAGTAGCCCCCGATCTCATCGTGTATTTCGGCGACCTCTACTGGCGTTCAATTGGGACTCTTGGTCATGCTTCCATCTATTCCTTCGAGAATGATATTGGTCCCGATGACTGCAATCACGCGCAGTTCGGGATCGTCATTCGACACGATCCCGCCATTCATGAGGGCAAGGAAGGGCGCGAACTTACGGGTCTCCAACTCATGGATATAGCTCCTACTATTCTAAAACAGCTCGACGTATTCATTCCAGCAAATATGCAGGGCAAGGTATTTTAGTGGCAAACGTCCTGATTGAAGCGATGCATCAACCTGCAGCGTTATACTATATTATGGATACGACGTGTAAAATGCATTTGGGTAGGGACTGTGGGCATGGCATGACAGGAGCAAGCCTATTGAGTCCAACGAACTCATACAAGAGCTCGGTGGGTGGCATGACAGGCGTTCACGTACCACGAACACCCCGTCTTGCGTCGAGCCAGGGCACCCACAAGGGGATGCCCCTCCAGACGATGATGATGCACGGGGAGCGGGTTCGGCTCTGGGAGGGGCATCCCTGAGCCGCATTCGGGCAATGGTGAAGGCCGTGGGTGCCCTGGTCCTCATTCGACCCTTACGTGAACGCCTATGGGGCTTGCCCCTGTCATGCCCCACCAAGCCAAATGATAGTTTGTCATTGAGAAGAGAGTAAGAGTATGTTAATTGCGCGAGCACCTATGCGTATCAGTTTTGGTGGTGGTGGCACTGACCTTGAGGCATATTATGCTAAGTATGGTGGCGTTGTGGTAAGCACTGCAATCAATAAATATTTTTACGCGGTGATTACGACTGATGAAACGGATGATTTGCAGGTGATCTCGGCTGACTATCGCTCACTCTTCCGCCATTCGCCCTACAACGATCTGTTTTGGAACGGAGACCTCGCGTTGCCAAAGGCTATTTTACATCACTTCGGTATTCGGCGCGGTATCAATCTCTTTATTGCCAGTGAAGTTCCTCCTGGAACAGGGCTGGGATCATCAAGTGCCGCTGCTGTGACGATGATACGCGCACTCTCTACACTTGTCGAACGGTCAATGACCAAACAACAGGTCGCCGAACTTGCCTCCTTCATCGAAATTACCAAGATGGGCATGCCGATCGGCAAACAAGACCAGTACGCCGCTGCCTTTGGTGGGCTCAACAAAATCACCTTTACAAACGACGGTGTGACCGTTGAGCCAATACATATTTCAGCCACTGTGCGGAAGACGCTAGAGCAGCGACTCATGCTGTTTTTCACAGGAAGCTCACGTGAGTCAACGTCCATTCTCAAACACCAGCGCAAGTCGATGCAGGACCATGACGAAGCTGTCCTACAAGCATTGCATAACATTAAGCAGGTTGCGCTGGATGTTCAGGTGTGTCTGGAGCGTGGCGATCTCGACGAATTCGCGCGTTTACTGCACTATTCGTGGCAAGAAAAGCGGCGTCTCGCCCCTGGCCTCTCGACAGGATTTATCGACGAATGCTATGAACTAGCGCTGCAAAGCGGAGCCAGCGCAGGAAAAATTACAGGTGCAGGTGGTGGTGGTTTCATGCTCCTCTATTGTCACGAGCAGGCACAACAGGCCGTGACGAGCGCGTTAGAGGAACGTGGCTTGAAACGTATGAATTTCCATTTTGACCATCAAGGTGCCGTGGTGGTCCTGAATGTCGCAAAATTTAATCCAGCATGGATTGCTCCCTATGATGAAGGAACAGTACAGTGAACGAAATTACTACCTACTTTACCGAAATTGACCAGATGATGCGCGCCATTTCGCAAGATAATCTACAAAGTGTCTTGCGTTTGCTAGAGGACTGCTACTATGATGGGCATCGCGTCTTCATTATGGGCAATGGAGGCAGTGCAGCTACCGCGTCACATTTCGCGCTTGATCTGGCGAAGAACACCATTATGTCCCAGGTGCCTCGGCTCAAAGCTATTTCGTTGACCGATCATGTCCCTTTGATTACGGCGTGGAGCAATGACACGGCTTATGAGCATATCTTCGCCGAACAACTCGCCAATCTCATTGAACCAGGCGATGTGGTCATCGGTATCAGTACCAGCGGCAACTCGCTTAACGTCATAAATGCCCTTACTCTTGCCAAACAATGCTATGCCTTTACTGTTGGCTTATTAGGATCAACAGGCGGTAAAATCAAAGAAATTGTCGATGCCTACGTACTTGCCCCCGGCCAAAATATTGAGCAAGAAGAGGATGCACACCTGATTATCGCGCACGTCATCACGCGTCACATGCGCAGCATTGTGCGTTCCTATGCCGAAACGTTAGCCCTTGCAGGCGCGAATTAAGTGTATCAATTCGTAAAGACACACAACAGGACCAGTATCGAGAGATACCGGTCCTGTTGTGTGTTTGTATGAAAAACTAGCTGGCACGCTTGGCTTATTTTTCATTACTTGCTGTTATTCGCTTCTGCCAAAGCTCGTAAAGCATCATTGACGTTTTGTGAAATGATGAGCCCCCTACAAATGTATTCCTCCAACAACTGGTAAGGGTGTGTGATCGGCAATGTTGACACTGTTGGGAAACCTTTTGATCGAAGAGCGTTTGAGCTTATTTCTCGCTTGATGAGAGCTGATTGTAAGCAGAGTGAAGGGGTTTCCCAACAGTGTCAATGTTGAGCAGGACCCAACCTTCCAGTACATCACGCAATTCCTTGCGGCATTCCTGCTCCGTAGGTTTATTTGCCCAGACACCCTTGAAGCCAGGGATCCGACCAAAGTAAGTCCCATCTTCAATCTGCTCATAAGTAGCATGATGCACCGCTTTGTCGAGATATTCATTGAACACACTCTTGTCCTCATCTTTCCTTTGAAAACGTTCAATAGTAAACGTATTGTATCAATCTACACTGTAAATAGCAACGAAAAATAAGGTAGAAAGGTAGAGAATCCAAACTAGAGCATGACAGGGCTTGCCCCTGTCATGCATGCCCCGCATATGTGTATCCTTACTATGCATATGTATATCCGTACTATTTCCTGAAATAATCCACCGTTGCACGAACGCCTTCTTCAAAGTTGGCTTGCGGCTTCCAGCCCAAAATTCGTTCGGCCTTGCTGTAGTTGAAGTAGGTCAGGTAGATGTCACCAGGGCGCTTGGGGGCGCGCGTAATTTCTGGCTTGTTGCCTGTAATTTTTGCCAGGATGTCGTAGATTTCGTTGACGGAAACAGGGTTTCCCACACCAATACAAAAGATCTCGTTGTTGCCATGATCGAGGGACAGCACATTGGCACGTGCCACATCTTCTACATACACATAGTCTTTGCGCTGCTCGCCGTCCCAGTCGATACGCACACCTTCATTATTGAGAAAGCGCTTCGCGAAAATGGCGATAACACCCGCCTCACCATTAGGGTCCTGACGTGGACCATAGACATTGCCATAGCGTAGAGCGGTAAAGTTCAGGTCGTTCGCCTCGTGCCAGTAGCGCAGGTAGTATTCGGTTGTCATCTTAGTGATGCCATAGGGTGACTCTGGACGCTGTGGCACCTCTTCATCGACAGGGTTATGCACAGGTGTTCCATAGGTCGCACCCGACGAAGCAAAAATAATTTTCTTAACTCCGACACGTGTACAGTTTGTGAGCACGTTGAGCAAGCCGAGAATATTGACACGTGCATCCAACTGTGGATTTTTTGTCGAGATAGCAACACTTGCTTGTGCCGCCTGGTGGCTCACAATCTCCGGTTTCACCTCATCGAATATCTGTGTGAGTGCGGCCTCATCAGTAATATCGGCATGATAAAACTTCGCCTTTGGATTGAGATTGCTTTCTTTGCCACCACCGATATCCCAGAGATTATCGACAACTGCTACATCATGTCCCTCCGCCACCAATTGATCGACAATATGCGAGCCGATAAAACCAGCACCGCCCGTAACAAGTATTTTCATGGTTGAAATATTTCCTTTCTTTAACGCCGCTTGCACACAGACGAGTGGCTCCAAGGGATCGCCCCTACTATACTTCGTGTGTATGATGTAATATCGTCTATAGTAGGGGCGATCCCTTGGAGCCACTCGTTGCCAAATAAACATTATTTGACACCGCCAAACCTCTACAGAAGGCATCACACGCTGTCATGCCCTACACTCCACTATAGGCAGTATAGTAGGGGGCGACCCTTGTGGTCGCCCGTTGGTCATCTGTCATGCCCTACATTCCATTATAGCAGAGGCAGATTACATACATCAAACGAGTTGACTGAGCGCGGTTTGCAGTTCCTGAGGATGGGTCAATACAGGAAAGATGCGTAGACCTGTTTCCTTGTGCAGACGTGCGAGAATACTGCTATCTTGTGGATTAGAGAGTGCCACGGTGAGGGTGCCTCGTTCGCGTCCAATTGGGTAGCATTGCAGTTCGCGTGCTAGCTTAAGTGTAACGAGACGTTGTACCTGCTCCGGTTTTTTGCGTGGTAGCAATGAGAGATATGGCACACCAAGCCGACGTGCAAGAGCTGTTAAATCCCCTTCCCGCGAACCTACTTCGGCATCTGACACGCAGACAGCGGAATCTTGCTGAAGGGCAACAGGATACGTCTCGGCTTCAGGCGGCGTGTCAAAACTGTAGCACGGCTTGTTTGCAGCAACAATACAGGCGAAAGCATTATCATCTGATGCAGAATAGGCTGCATGTCCAATCGTCATCCTGCGAGGCCGCAGCATGTTGCCTTCGTCCGTATTGTGGACGCACCAGAGCAGAGCATCCCATAAACGGTTCTCAACAATAGACCCACCCTCTATGTTGGCACCAAGAAGAACAACGTAGAAGGTAGAGTCAAGCAGATAAACTACATCTGTTTTGCGCACGAGGCGACGTAACGCCTTGAGATAATATTGTGTACTTTCTGCTACTAGAGAGCGACGACCTGGCACATCTTCATCTTCCCGCGCAAATTGTAGAGTAATCGTTACTAGCGCGATTTGTTGTACCCGCGTTGTGGTTATATCTTGCAGCGCTGAGACAACCATTTCTATCGTATGCGCAGTTTTATAGTGCTCACAGTTAGAATGCTCATACGACACAAGAGAAATAGCTTCGTTGCTCATCTCGCAGACACCCCCCCCAAGTAAAATAGTAGATATACATTTATTGATATGTATAGTACAGAAGGAGTGTCCGCAAACACCGCTCGATTCTGGTTATATTTGTGTTGAGACTTGCGTTTTACGGTTAAGATCAAAGCGTTACATGCAATGTTCTTTTATGGTTTATACCACCACCGCATAGTACTTCATAACCTGTTGCAGTGGCTCTACCAGTTTGCTAATCTGTATCAACAAGAGATCAATTTGCTGCATAAGGTCGAAGAGCAGTGTTGCAACCACCTCGTCGTCACCTTGTGCCACTAGCTGTATATCAGGAATGATATCGCCAAAGATCGCGTTGGCACCATCAAAGAGAAGCGCAAGGGATGCATCAACATGTGCAAGCGATACATTCGTCTGTGCAAAGGTGGGAGCAAATGCAAGCAGTGTTTGGTGTTGCTCTTGCCATACATGTAGAGTGGCAGAGAGTACTTCATACGCGCGTTGCCACTGCTCCGTCTCAACAGAGGTAGAAGTTTGTGCATCTTCGGTAACATCGAGTGCTGCAAGAACATTTGTTGTTGTGCCGAGCAACAAGTGACAGTGGGACTCTATACGTTCTAACAGCAACAGTATTGCTTGTAGTTGTTCCCAAATAGCGTGACGATGTGTAAACGTACCTGTTGTGGAGTGTGCTTGTACAGTGGTTAGACGGGTTAAGGTTGGGAGCGTATGTTGATAGAGCGTGTCGATACAGTTGTACAGACGATGTAAGCAGAAAACAAGCGTCTCGATATCATCCTGTTCAGCACGTCCTCGAAAATAGTCTGGCAAGCGCTGTAGTAGTAGTAGTAGTCCTTCTTCCACGTTTTCAGATGTGAAAGACGCTGTGTGTTCCGCTTGCTGTATAACCTCTTGCTCAAGTTCCTGGCTCTGCATAATTAACATTCCCTCCCAACAACACTGCTTTTCTATATATATTGTACCCAAAGGACATAACATATTGTTTAGTACAGTATATTCATCATTCTTCATGTTTCGCATTCTGCAAGACGCGCAATGTTTCTGTACGCATAGTGTTCAGCCCAACGCCTAGACTGTTAAGGACACCAGCAGCGATACCTTCGCCTTCTACCACCAAAGCTAAGAGAAGGTGTTCCGTTCCAACATATGTGTTATTCATACTTTGCGCCTCTTTTGATGCGAGTTCGAGAAGCTTCTTTGAACGTGGAGTTAACCCAATTTCACCAGATACATAACGATCACCATACCCAATAATAAATACAACGGCTTTACGCACACGGTCAAACTGCACGCCAAGATTGTGCAACACTGCACCCGCGACCCCTTCATCCGCTCGCAGCATGCCCAACAGGAGATGCTCCGTCCCTATGTAGTTGTGGTCAAGGCGTAGCGCCTCTTCTCTTGCTCCCTTGATAATTTTGTGTGCCTGCTCTGTGAACGGATAGCCATCATATGGCCTGATACTTTGTGTTTGCACAACCACTTCAGTACGCGGCTGTATCGTTTCTGTCGTCTCTAAAGAAGGTATGTTTGAGAGTTGTTCTGATTGTATTGACGCGGGCACATTTGGGGCAGATTGGGCTTTTTGATAAAGTGTTCGTATTGTTTCTGTGCGTGCTTTCTCAAGATTTATGCCCAGGCTCTCAAGCACGCCAGCCGCAATACCTTCACCTTCGCGTATCATACCCAGCAGAAGATGTTCTGTTCCTATGTAGTGATGCTGGAGACGACGTGCTTCATCAACTGCCAACTCGATCACCTTTTTCGCACGCGGAGTGAGTCCTGGTTCTGTTTTTACAGTTACTGGACGTCGCGAAAGAATAAACTCGACAGCACTACGTACTTTTACAAGATCAACACCTATGTTACGCACTATAGTGCTTGCAACATTGTTTGAATCATGAACAAGACCGAGGAGAAGATGTTCTGTACCAATGTAGGTGTGCTGCAAACGTTGCGCCTCTTCTTGCGCATGCTGCAACGCTTGCCTAGCCTGCTCATCAAATCTGTCAATGCGATCTCTGTTACCCATAGCTTGCCTGCCTCTCTTTTCAACACCGATCAGGTGGCACCTAAGCTTTAACTATATCGCATGGGGAGTACTTTAGCAAACGCTTTTCCTCAAAGAGACCTTCGGTAGGGGCCTAATTCATTACGCCTTGGGGAGGGCCGCGAGGTATACTCTTCCCCGATGTGTTGCCCCCTCCACCCCCATCTTTGGGCGTAATAAATTAGGCTCCCTACAAGACTCGTACTTGACAGCTCAACATTTGAGTAGCACAATAGAGGCAACAAAACGCAACAGCGTTCTCAATGGTCAGATGCAAACAGTGAGCCTGCAACTCGTTTATTATCACAAACGTATCGAAATTGCTTAAATATATGTACGCTGTGCTCTCCTGAGAACGAATACTAGAAGATTATAAATTATGCAACAATCAAACAGTAACCATACTACCGATGCTACGCGGGAAGTTGTGCACGTCCTCAACCAGCCTGAGCGTCAACCAGCGGATTCATCAGCCCTGTCTCCTTCATCAATAAATATGCAAGAGGTTGCACGTGCGCCAGAACGAGCACGCTTACGACAGGGCATCATGCATGTCCGTATTCGCCACTTTTACTGTACCCTGGAAGAAATGTTTGATGTATCGCTGCACGGACAGAGCTTTGTGGTGGGGACAGGCACAGGCCGTCCCAATGAGCCCGGGCGCGTCATTGATGCCTCACTGGCTGCTATGCGTTTAGGCGTCACGCCTGGTATGCCGCTTCGTCGCGTCCATCGCATCGCGCCACGTATCCGCTTTATGCCAGCATCATACGATAAATATCAACCAATTCTGCAACGTCTGCGAGAGCGCTATCGTGCCTACTCACGTATCATCGAGTCTATTCCTATCGCGGACGCCTTTGTTGACCTGCGTGGCTGCGAGATTTCCTTTGACTCTCCTGTTGCACTCGCTGAACGGCTGTGTGCCGAGATTGCCGAAATGGGCTTGACCGCACAAATAGGCGTTGCCAATGGCAAGGCAATAGCTGAACTCGCGGCCTTGATGAGCCGTAAAGAGGGGCGGCAAGGCGTCCTCTACATTCCTTCTGGCCGTGAAGCCTCGTTTGTACAAACGCTTCCGCTCGCGCTACTGTTACAATTACGCGCGGCTGGCATTGGAAGTCCTGGTATTTTTCCAGAACTCGATGAGCAAGAAGGAAACGGATCGCGCCCATCGGAGGTCGAGGGGAAGAGCGAACAAGTTGATCCCGTTGCGGTTGCAGAGTTGGTCACACACTTACGCGATTTTGGTATTACAACATTTGCGCAAGTTGCTGCGCTCACCGAAGAAGGCGTGACACGTCGCCTAGGACGTCTCGGCACGTGGGTCCATCAAGTTGCCTCTGGCGAGGATACTAGTCTAGTCGTACCCGATGCACCGCCCCTCAGCCAAAATGCACGCGTGCGCTTTCATCATACCGCTGACGCCGACGAAACCTGCGCCGCTATTCGCAAGCTTTCTGACTATCTCGGCGAACGTCTCAGAGAGCAGAGGCTCAAAGGACAATCCATTACCTTGATTCTCTGGCCCAACCGTACTGCCTATCGCGATACACGAAAATTGATGATGGGCGATGAGGGCGAGGAGATGGCGATCACGTCAGCCGAAGAAACTGTCGGCGGACAGATGATGCTCACACGTCATACTGATGATGCTGATGTGATCGCACAACATAGCCTTATGCTCTTCGCGCATTATCATCGTCCTGTGAACCGCTATCTGCAAGTGCAGTTGCGCGTTGGCGATATCATCACCACTGTTCCTGTCTACTATCCACCACCTGCGCGGGCGCGTGGTAAAGCAACCCACAAGCTTGGAGGATAGCATAAAAATAGAATAAGTATGCGTGGCTGGCATGCCAGCCACGCATACTTATTCTATGCTGCTGCCCTTTCAGCAACACAGCAAAATCTGAAACGCGTACCCTTCCTTAAGCGTTATAATTAGTGATACACTCTATATAGTATTATTACAAATACAAAGCAAAAACAAGAAGCAGAATACACTGTGGGGAGTATTCCTCTGCTTTTATCTTTTAGGGGCTGCCAATGTCCGATATGTTATCTGAGGGCGAAATACTCGCTCCTGCTGACAATGCTCTTGTAGAAATGCCGAACGAGCAGCGTACACCAAAAATAACCAGACCACTTGTCGAGCATACAGCGCTAGAGACAGTTACAGAGCCAGTTGCCACAGTCGAGCACTCTGTTCCTGTAACGCCCACCGAGCTGCCTGCACTTGCAATTGACGTGCCACAAGAGCCACAACACACTGAGCCAATAACTGGTCCTATTCCAGTTGTGCTTCCATCATCTACACTCCCTGCACGTTTACGCACAAATTTGCGGCAGCATATAGCACACCACAAAGTTCTGTCACTTCTGCTACTTGTAGTGCTTGTCGCTGGTATTTCCGTCCCTACAGTTGAAGGCGTACTCTATGGGATACATGCATATTCAACATATACAGCATTGCGTAGTCATGCATATGATGGAGTACAGCATCTGCTCAATGTAAAAGCAATCTTTATTGCGCCTAAGACCACCTCCTCTAGTGCGGTGTCGAATACATCGAAACTACTCGATGCCAATACTCTACTACGCGCAAAGAAAGAGTTGAATGCGGCACACAACGATTTCACACAAGTACAGTTTTTGATTGACCATACCTCACTTATCTCACTTGTTGAGCAATACGCGCCGCAATATCGCTCTCAAATCACATCCGCGCGGGCCGCGAGTCAGGTTGGGGTGGACGTATCGAACATAGGGCAAACACTTATCAATACAGCAATCGTGCTTGCCCCTAGATTTCGTGGGCCATTATTAAACACATCGCAGACGCCTCTTGTAACTTCCGCTGATCTCACCATTGTGGGGTCTACCCTTGACACTATAATGCCATATGTCGATGATATGCAGCGGCAAACACGGAATATGTCTCTCGCGGCTCTGCCTGTAAACGCTCATCAACGCGAACAGGTGCAGCAACTTATCCAACTCTTGCCACAGGTCAAGACCGCGCTGGTACAGGGTCGCACGTTGCTCAATGCTATGGGCTGGTTGCTCGGTGTTGATGGACAAAGAACGTTTCTCGTTCAAACCATGGACCGTGCAGAACTTCGTGCAACGGGTGGTTTTACCGGCCAGTATGGAGAGCTACACATCGCTGGTGGTCGTGTCGCTCCCTTCTCGCTCCGTGATATCTCGCTTATCGAGTATGCTGATAACAGTCCAACGTCAGACCAAGCAGCGCCGAGCGCGTACCGTTCATGGTGGCCTTTCGCCAACTGGGGACTGCGTGACTCGAATCTCTCCGCCGACTTCCCCACATCAGCACAACTTGCCATCAACCAGTATAACCGTGAAGTGCATCGTCAGGTCGATGGCGTCGTTCTGTTTACGCCATTTCTCATTGAGCACGTGTTGCAGGTGACAGGACCTATTCATATTGAGTCCTATAACGAAACCATCACGGCGCAAAACCTTGAGTCGCGCCTGCATTATTATCAGCTAGACAATGCTGGTATCGCCAAACAAATCAGCATTTCGTCAGGCGACAAATCCACCTCTGACCGCAAGCACTTTACATCATTGGTCGCACACACATTGATGGATACAGTACGACATGCATCTCCAACAACGCTGCTAGCACTAGGCAAGCAGATGCTTCAGGATATGAAAACAAAAGACTTGCAGGTCTATCTGACAAATTCGCAGCTTGAAGGTGTGCTCACACAGAATGGTTATGCCGCACAAGTGGATCACTCAACAACGCATGACGGACTTTATGTGGTGCAAACAAATGTTAGTGCAAATAAAGCATCACAGTATGTGAAAACTATGATGTATGACACTGTAACACTAGATACTAATGGTGGCGCAACACACCTTCTACAAATGCAGCTTGCCTACAATCAGTTGAATTTTGTCTATGGTCTAGACACCTACCGCGACTATGTACGTGTCTATGTGCCTCCTACCGCCAAGTTCTTAGGCGGCAATGGTTTCGATACTGGTGTACCTCTCTGTGGTGGGCCGTTGGATGCCTGCGGGAAAAACAGTATCTATCCTCATGATGAGATGGTATGTGGTGCTGGTCAGTATGATGCAGGTGCATCTGCTCCCATGCTCAACGACGACTACACTGGGCAATGGCATCCACTTGACAAGATTGGAGCGCCAACCAATATGACCAGCGATGAGGCAGGACGCACTATGTTTGGTGGCTATGTCGTCATTCCTAAGAACTGCACCATGACAGTCACACTCTCATGGTATGTGCCTCCAATTGGACAGCAGGCCTACAACCTACTCGTGCAGAGACAAGCGGGAACATTTCCCGAACTAGACCTAACAGTACTTCCCACTCCTGGCAACTGCGCTACGCTACACATGCAAGGACTGCACGTAAACAGTGTGCTGGGACAAGATACCTCGTTCACACTAGCCAAAACAAGCAGCATGCAGGCCAGTACCGCTTGTTATCCACAGCCCGATGTGTAATCGAAGGTTTCGTTTAGCGCACGAGCAACTTTTGTACATCACGCCTCATCGCTTCGTAGCTTTGATAGCGCAATGACGCTTCTTCTAACAACGCACGGCTCAAAATTGCTTCTAGCGCGGGAGACACATTGGGGTTGAGCATACGTACTGGTGGATAGGTTGGATAGTGCGGCGGAGCGATATTCGTCAGGGCATGATGCATCGTTGCCGCAAGCATATAGATACTTGTACGCGCATCGTAGGGCTTGTCTTGAATGGGCAGATATGGCGAAATTGCAAGTTTCCGTGTTGTACGCTTAGACGCAACCGGAATACGTATACTGGGATCTTGTGGTGGTGGAAGCATCTGAAACCCCGTAAGCATTGCACGTCCATGCTTTTGCTCGATAAGAATGTTTGCAGGCGAGATATCATAATGATGAAGCGAGTGTTGCTCTAGCGCAATGAAAACATTGAGCAGGCTATTCATATAGTCTAGTATGTTTCGTTCCTCTAAAGGACGTAGCAACTTTTGTAAACGCTCTTCAATACTCTCGCCATCAACATATGCCTGTACCATGTAATAATGCTTGCCTTCAGCAAAGCGGTCAAGGACTGCCGGTACAAACGGGTGATGCAACTTTGCTAGTGACTCGGTAACATGTTCATAGTGTGCCACGTCCTTTGCACGACGGGGCAAGGCGTCAGCACATTCCCAGCGTTTCAGCACCACTTGTTGCTCATGAGTTTGAGCATCGGTGGCAACCGCTGTCATAACACGTGTCTCGTCAGACCGCTTGAGTACGCGTTTGATCGTATATCTATCCTGACGCACACTCACACCAATAAGCGGGCTATGCACCACCAGCGTTTGTGGCAGTGTAAGACGACCACAGACGGAGCAACAGCGTTGCCCAAAACGTACCTGTGTATCGCAATAAGGACACGCACGATTATCTTTATCGGCTCCACAAAAGGCACAACGCTGCGCACCTGTGCGATTTTGTTGTCCACAATGTTGGCAGACATAGCGTTGTTGCGCTATTCGTACGGCTTCTGCATAATTATGCGCAAACTCTGTAATACTGCTGTAGCGGCGATGATAATCCTTCGATAGAGTGCGTAACAATACTGCCGCCACTTCTACAGGAATACGTGGATTCCAACGCTGTGGAAACGGTGGTGGCTCGTACATCTGAGCGTTCCACATCTCTTCTACACGCTTGTACATAAAGGGTGTACGTCCCGTGAGCAATTCATAACAGCAGATGGCTAAGGCATATTGATCGGAGTCGCGACGTGGATTGCCCTGCCATTGTTCAAGCGGCATATACGCTGCTGTACCCGTCACCTCACTCAGTGATGCATGTGTATAGGTACCAAGATAGAGTGTCGTGCCAAAGTCCGAGAGTAGCACCTGCCCACTACGCCCAATCAGTAAGTTGCCCGGTTTCACATCCTGATGCACCATCTTCATGTTGTGGACATACTGCAGCGCATCCGCCGTCTGACACACATAAGGAACAAGTTCTTCTGCAAAGGCTAGACGCTTGTTACCATCAGAGCTACGAAAGATATCAGTAATCGTTTGCGGTGCATATTCCATCACAAAGTATGGCTGATCATTCTCTAAACTTCCAAAGTTGTAGATGGGCAAGATGTTAGGATGTTGCATGGTAGCGATGCGGCGTGCCTCTTGCATAAAGCTCGTTCGAGCCTGATTGCTCGACTGGTCGAGCCGTAGCACCTTGAGTGCGAGGAGTCGGCTCAACGGCATAGGTTCGCGCACCTTATAGACATGACCAAAGGTACCCGCGCCAATAAACGCGACCACCTCGTATATGCCGATGTGCGCCCCTTGTACCAAAAAATCACAGCACTGGCAGCACACCGTACCCGCAGGGTTATCATGTCCCCCCTCAGCACGCGGATTGAGACAGTGAGCCAATTGTAATCCTACCTCTTCTGTGTCTGTTTCTATTTTCCTATAGCATCTACGTATGAGGTAGGTACAGGTTACGAGAGCTCAATAACTTAGAGAACAACAAGCGGAGGTGTGCCAATTGGCACACCTCCGCTTGTTGTTCTCTACTACTAGTGAATACTAGAGCGAGTTGCGTTTATCAGTTCTGTCAGTACGTGTGTTGGTATCAGTTCTGTCGCTGTTCTTAACAGGATTGCCTTCGACAGCAGGGTTGCCTGTCTGGTTGAGACGGGCCTCTTCACGTCTCACGGTGTCCGTTACCTGCTGCGTCTCCTGAACGGCACGCTTGCCGATGGAAACTTCGCCAGTAACAACCGTATCCTTGCTGACGTTGACCTTCTCTTCGCTGACAGGAACACGGATACTCTCACCCTCGCCAATTGGCGTGTTATCCACAGTCGCATCAGTTACAGGACGGTTCTCAATATAAACTTCTTCACGTGTGACAGGCACGTTAACAGTCTGCTGCTCTGATACAACTTCCTTGCGGAGCCCTACTTCACCAGATTGTACAGTCTGCTTGTTGACGTTGAGTTGCTCTTCACGCAAGCGTAGTACACGCTGCTGATCAGTCTCATTTGGATAATTAGCATCGCGTGTGCGATCATAACCAGTTGTGCCAGTTGTTGCAGCAGTTGAAGTGTAACCAGATGTGGTGCCTGCTGTACCACCACGACGGGTTGCATAATTGTATGCACCATTTGTGTCTAGGATTGTCTTTGCCTCTTCAGCGCGGCTCCCAGCGTTGACTGAAACAATGGTACGACCGTTGTTATACTCATTGTCATAATACTGAGCTTCGTCCTTAGAAACACCCATGTTTGTGAGGTCGTCAGCAACATGACCACCTGTTGTTGCCGTGTCGTCTCCGGTGAAAAAGTTTTTCAGGCCAGCGAAGAAGCCACCACCACCTGTAGATGCGGTACCGCGACCAGAGTGATGAATATCAGCGCTGCTGAATCCTGCTGCTTGCAACGCGTCAATTGCACGATCCGCGCCCGCAGCCTCATCGAAAACACCGATTACTGTACGTCCAGTTAATGCCATGTTTTTCCTCCTGAGTCATACATTCAATAGAACTTTTATTATCTTTGGCGTGGGCGCTACTATAAAGACGCCCATGCTCAAAAACTGTTCAGGTTATTCTTTGATCATGAGTCGCATATTCATAACACGCCGCCCTCTATATTCACGTATGAGTTAGAGAGAAGGTTTCATAAAAAGACAACAATACGTGTTTAAAATATTAAAAAACGATAAGTGAATATCGTTATGTGTTATTGTTCGTAATAGAGGTACATATATCTGACAAAGAGGAAGGATTGTTCACAATGATAGAAAATACAAACACAACGGATAGCTCAAATAATGGACGACTTGTACAGGTAGGAGCCGGTGCCGTCGCCCTCGCAGGACTCTTACATCTTCCAACTGATGCACATGGCATCGTCATTCTCACGCATGGTATCGAGGGTAGTGCAGATGGTTCACACAAGACCGCTCTCGCCATGGCTCAGGTGCTTTTTCAAGATAAAATCGCAACGCTGCTGGTAGACCTTTTTACAGTGGAAGAGCAGCAACTTGACGCGGGGACGGACTATTTTCGTCTCAATACAAGCATTATGGAGCAACGCATTTCAGGCATTGCGGAATGGCTCCTGCAAAATGATGAGACGCAGAACCTCTCCATAGGGTACTTTGGTGCAGGCGCGACTGGAGCCGCTGTGTTGATTGCAGCAGCCGAGCGGCCAGATGTTGTGGTTGCCATCGTCTCCGCAGGTGGTTATATTGATCAGGCACAAGACTACTTACAGCGTGTTCTCGCACCCACCTTACTCATTGCATCAGCACAAAACACACAAGCCATCGCACAAAGCCAGAGCGCCTTAGAACATCTTACCAAAGAAAAGCGGTTTGAGCAGATCGAAACTGGAACATCGCTTTTCGACACAAAAGAAAGTGTCGTCAAGGTAGCGCGACTTGCCAGTGAATGGTTCAACGCTCACCTTGTGACTATTGCTGCGTAGAGGAGCTACATGTAAAACGCGCGTGTGGCCTCACTTCATGAATGAAGCCACACGCACGTTTTACAATTCCTATTGTGTTGCAAGAAAGAAGCTGATCTGGTAGGGTGAGGAGAAAAAGGAAGTGGGCCGCTTTCTGATCGGAAATCAGAAACCACGCTTCCTCGCGGCTGCGACGCCCACAACAGTGGCAGCGACACTTCTGTTTGCTGTTGGGAGCATGGCCATCACGTCCCAGCGCATCGCTACCGCAGTGAGGACAATAAAGGGTGATCGTCACCATTGAAGGTTCCTCTTTTTCATTTCTCACAGTCTACCACATCCTTCTCGATTGACCCACTACCTTGTTCTGCATCGCTGTATCGCCCATACTGTTGCTGCCCTGCTAAAGGAATGTCTTCCGTTATGTGGGGCTTGCCTCGTCATCGTGTAATGGTGGTTGTTTCTGGCGGCCTTCGATGTCTTCCAGCGCTTCATACAGCCAGCGGACGTAGACCTGCTCAAAGTCAATGGCAAAACGGACGACTAAACGAAAGTAGGGATCCCCTTCGTCTTCAACTGCATACGGGTTCGGGCGTTTGTTGTTCTGCTGCAACGATCCTCGTGTCGGAAGAAAGAACCCATTCTGACGATAGGTCAGCAGACGCATTTCATGCGTGTCAATGCTGTTGCGCACGTGCTGAGCCAGATCAGTAGGAGAGGCGAAGGTGCCAAAGAGCATCTTGAGAAGCAATTCATCACGCAATTGAAAGACCTCAGGTGATTGAGCCTGCCACGTCCGCAATGCCGCATACCCTTGTTCAGTAATGGAGTAGACTTTCCGATCGGGGCGTGCTTCCTGCTCTTCTCGTTCCATCTCTACCCACCCAAGCTCTTTCATCCGTCGCAACTCTTTATAAATCTGACTCTGTGCCGCTACCCACATGGTCGAAAGCATATGATCAAAGAGATGCTTAATATCATAGCCGGATAATGGTCCCCCAAACGCGAGTAAGCCGAGAATTCCATACGTAATTGGAGAGGCCTCAAGTTGTTCCATTGGTGCTCCTTTTCTTGTTCCACGACCTGAAAACAGATGCTCATTCTCTCGTATTATATGACGGACAGCAGAGAGACACTTGCCAGAAAGTATACTCCTGGTCTATACTCTCTATAGTTATATGATTTTGTGCCATATGTTGTAAGACTGTAGAATCGTTCGAAAGAAAAGAAGAAAGGAGCAGAGTGATGGGACAGAGTAAGGCGAAGGTAGCAGCCATCCTCAATGCGCGTCCAGAAGAGGTGTATGCAACCATCGCTGATTATCGGAAGGGGCAAGCTGACATTCTCCAGAGGAAAGTATGTCTGATGTGCGCGTCGAGCAGGGAGGCTGCGGTGTGGGGACTCTTCTCCGTTTCAACGCTCGTGAATTAGGAGTGGAATCGTCCTTTTATCAGAACGACGAAATCAGAAGCTGGCATCTGTTGACTATCAAGTGAAGCATCAGCACAAACACGGTGAAAGGGGATCATGATGAAATTTGCAAAAATAGTGTTCCTGGTTGCGGGAATCTATGGTATTCTCATTGTCGCGCCACTCTTCCTGATAGAAGGGGTCATTGATACGACCCAACCGCCAGCTATCACGCACCCGGAGTATTACTATGGCTTTGCATGCGTGACACTCGTGTGGCAGGTCCTTTTCCTTGTCCTGTCGAGCGAACCGCTGCGCTATCGGCCGATGATGCTGGTGGCGACTTTAGAAAAAGCTTCTGGTATCGCATTCATCCTGCTTGTCCTTCTGCATCGATCCCCACCATCCATGCTCATCGGGATCGTTGATGTGCTTTTGGGTCTCCTCTTCTTGATTGCCTATGCGAGAACGGCCCCTACCAGAGTTCAGGGAATAGCAGTTGTGTGATTTACAGCTTGCCCGACATGCGGTATTCCTTTTTCTTCGTCGCCCTCTCGAACTGGAGGCTGAAGAACAAGAAACGCTGGCTCTACTGTAGTCTCTGCACCCCGAGGTGGACCAGGCCTATGCGTTGGTTCTGCAATTTACCCAGATGTTGCGCACACGCACCGGAGAACAGCTTGATAACTGGCTTTCATCAGACAGAGCTAGCCAGATTCGTGAACTGCAAGCGTTGTGCGACATCACCAATTTCGTGCCAGGAAGCCTCCACCTCGACTGGCGTCCGCAATTGCAGCTCGGCTACCATTTGCGCGAGCCAGGCCAGGTCTTCAGACCTGGCACGAAGATCAAATTCTTTATACATATTCATTCCATAGAGAGTCGTTCTCCCGGCATTGATTAAATCGCTGACATCAATGGTGACCTCTGGCGATGCCGAATAGCCCACAATGACGCAGGTTGCCCCTGTTGCCAGCAGAGAAAGTGCGCTGGCAAGTGTTTTCCCACCGACCATATCACCAGGTCGTAAGGGCCATAGGCACCAGCTTCCGAGAGATCGTCTCCCACGATCACCTCATCTGCTCCCACCTTACGTGCTAATGCTTCGTTTTGAGCATTGCGAGTAGTGCCGACGATATAAGCACCGCTTTGCCGCGCAAGCTGATGCGCGAAGAGTCCCACCCCTCCTGTGGAACCGGTAATCAACACGCGCTTGTTCAGGAGAAGCCCTCCTTTCTCAAGCGCACGGAGCGCAGTGAGTCCAGCAATAGGTAAGGTTGCCGCCTGAGCAAACGTCACGCTGGCGGGAATGTCGGCCAGCGTGTTCGTAGGAACCGCCACTTGCTCAGCCCATGCGCCTGCATCAACCATGCCCACAACTCGGCTCCCGACCTTCGGCCCTGTCCCAGAAGCCGTTTGCTTGATAACGGTTCCGGCCAGATCCCAACCAGGTCGCCAGCCCGCTCCTGCCTCCATGGCAATCTTCACCTCTCCTTGATTCAAAGAAATGGCCTCAACCTGAACAAGCGCTTCCGACGAGCCAGCCTGGGGTGCTTCGACCTCTTTGATGGCAAGCCGCCCTGGAACCTCAGGATCAACAACGATCGCACGTATTGAACTCATCTCTCTCTTCCCTTTCTCTGATAGCATGTCGCTTTCTGGGAATAGTATAGGAGGAACCAGTTGTTATCCCAAGAGTAAAATTACTCTTGACCCTTCGGCCCTTTTCTATTTTGTATGGGATCGATATCGGATTGTATGAGGGAAAGATGCCATTCCAAATACCTGCGATGAAAGAGGAGAGTACACCCTCACAAGAGCATGCACGTGTGTTCCGTCAACTTCTCGGAGCAATTGAAGCGGTGCGGATTACTCGCCAGGAGGACTATCGAGAGAAGTTCCATCCTCAGTTGAAGCGTTTTACGCAACAAGAACTCAATGACGAAGCATGCCTAACCTATAAAAACTGGCTGATCGGACGCTCCAATCGGTTGCCGAGCCGTTCAATGCTTCTGACTATCGCTGACTATCTGGAATGCAGCCTGAGTGAGCGTAACGATTTACTGCTGGTAGCACAATATCTGCCTGAACAACCAGAGTGGGAAGGCGATGAGCTGTGGCGAGCGTTGGAGCATGCGCAACAGATGATGGAGGCGTTGCCCTATCCGGCAATCGTGGTCACGCACATGTTCCAAGTCCAGGCTGCAAACGAGTTCTTTCTGCGCCTCCTTGAGTTGCCACCTCTGGATACTATTCCACCGCATCAGCGCAGTACGATTCATTTCCTCTTTCACCCGGATTTTTGCAGACGCTCCACAATGAATGCAGAAGCACGAGCGCTGTGGCAAAAACACACGCTTTCTGGTATTCAGCTCTTCAAACAGCAGAACGCGCTCTCCCAGTACGATGCCTGGTATCAGCAGAGCGTTCAGCAGTGGTGTGAGATCCCGGGCTTTCAAAAGTACTGGGAAAAGGCGCGAGAAGCCACTAGGCAGGAGATTGCACCGACAAAGGTTGTGCTTGCTCGCATGGCGACAACTGGCGAGGTGCTCCCCATACGTATGCGACATATGCTTCTCTCCATCAGCGGCAAAATCTCTCCGGCGGTCTCGGCATTTTTGCCGGTCGATGAGGCGGCGCGTGCCGTGTATGCCTCGTTCGGGAGTGTGACCTCGTGGCCTTCGTCGGTCGCTTGACAGAAGAGACTCTGGCCTCTCTGATGGAGAGAAGCTTGGGAGAGATGCTGTTGGCGCATTGCTAGGTGTCTGCTCCAGCTTTCGCCGTCATGCAAATTCCCTTTGAGCTTGGAAAATCAATTCGCCAACAACATCTTTTCTGGGCCTACCTCAATTACCACGTTGATACCATATAACTCCTCAGCGTGTTGAAAAACCCAAAGCGAGGTGGAACGTAATAGTATCAGAGGAAGAACCCGATGGAGAGGAAGGGGAATGCCACCATGATGGGAACAAAACAGCGCACGTTGTCCCGCTGAGTCACATTTCGCTCGAAGATTTGGTGCCGCAAGAGATGTTGCCCTCTCCCATTTTGCCTCTTGCCAAACACGTCTCATTGGGGCAAAATTGCAGAGACGGAGTCATTGGCTCTGTCTGTTGTGTTTTCATAGTGACAGCATGGCCAATGACTCACTGTTTTTCAAGCCCCCCTGACTTTTTCACCAGTTAAGGGAGTCCTACCGCGTAAAGAAAAAAGAGCGAGTTTTGCTCTTTTTTTGTCGATTTAAGTTATGTTATACTACTCAATAGCGTCAAGTCGCCTATCACTTTGTTTTGTAAAGTGATGAAAGCATTTTTGCTTGCCCTGTATCCTGTTCGTGTTGACCATGGTTATCAGGTCGAGCATGACACGGTCTTTGACCGATCTAATCAACGAGACTTATACTCAAGGTAAATAGAAGGGGATTTTTAGAATGGAAATGAGCGCACGTAACCAGTTAAAGGGAACCGTCAAATCAATTAAGCATGGTGATATCGTGGGAGAAGTTGTAATTGAGTTGCCTGATGGTCAACAGATTACATCAATTATCACAGAAGATGCTATCAAATCGCTACGACTGCAAGAAGGAAATCAAGTCACAGCGATTATAAAATCTACAGAGGTAATGGTTGCCCGGAACGGATAGTAAGAGACGTAAGGATTGAGCAGTCATGACAATGTAAATCATGGCCTCACTTCTTTACTGGAAGCACTTCATAATCCCTGCCAGGCCATCAACGCTAAGAGCTTGTAAAAAATTATGCTACCAGTACACAATCAACCTTACTACGCCTCAAGCTCAACGAGTCTGTGACGAAGGGCAAAGCGGACCAAATGGGCAATGGTATGAAGACCAAGCTTCTCGGTGATATGTGTTCGATGCACCTGAACCGTTTTGATACTCAGGATCAGGTGATTGGCAATCTCTTGACTGGTATACCCGTCGGCGACGAGTGTCAGGACTTCAATCTCACGAGGCGTTAATCATTGTAACTCTTGTTTAGGTGTGCGGTCTTCGCACCCGATGCTGTTCGTAGAGGAAGTTGGTCTCTTTTTCGGTTCTTCATATAAACGTTGCTCTCTCGCCAGAAGAATACAAGTAGCAGCCCGACTGATTCGTCGAGGTATTATACTCTCTTAAGCATACGTGTTCTTGCTGAAGTTCCTATGAAGCGTAGATAAAGATTTGATAAAGGACATCGACTCGTATGATGGGTATCGTATACGTGCATTATTTGCTGGAACAAAATTGTGTGGAGCGAATTGCTCGTCTGGCTCTGCAAGCCATTTCTCCTTTTTAGACATCCCGAGATCGCCTGTTTTTCTTCCAGACGATACCCATCACAAGAGTCGGTGCCTTATGAACCTATCTCCTTTTCTTGAGTGACCAGTCGAAGAGGGGTTCGACTCTCCCTCTTCGATGTTCTCCACTTGAGCAGTTTTTATACGCCAGGTAAGCAATGATGAGCTTGTGTGAAGAGGCTTCTCAAGCCCTTTCATTAGGAGACCTTCTGACACCACTTTTGCCGTCGAATCAGCTTACCGAGAGAAGTGAGCCCAGTTCTCACGAACAGGTATATCTATTGCCATGAGTGGGGCATACTGCTGTCCTCCGTGGAGGTCTCCGTCACCAAGATCGCCTTGAATAATGGGTCGTGGGCGAGAAAACTTGATTGCCAACGCGCTATCGCATTCAAAGTAGCGAACGGAACTCACTGGACATTTGTAGAGAGTGGCGAAGACCTGCTCGTTAAGGCACTGTGACGCTTTGACGAGTCGGTAATTCTCTTCATTAGAGAACATGATATCGAACGTCAGGAAGAACGGACCAGCGTTCTTGCTGCGAATCAGCGTAGCTACATCTGCAAGTTTCATCTCCACTCTCCTTGGCTCGTTGTCATCATCTCTCATGCTCCTATCTCCACAAATTTCGTGCGGAACATCTCCGTCGCAGATTGAGGAAGAACGACATGGTTCAAATTGAAGCGGTACACGGGTCCTCGCTCGATATGAGCAGGATTGTGCAAACACGCGAAAGTTGTTGTTGCACCACTCCACTCTGCAATTGGTTGATGGAGGAGTGGCTGCCGACTCAGTTCAGCAATCTTGGTTGCGAGTTCCTGGGTTGCGGCTGTTGCCTCGAACACGATTCCCACCTCTTTCGGCAACTCGGTGCGATTGGGTTCCAGGACACCCATTACAGCATCTCTTCCATAAATGTGGAACTCGATGTGGTAGCCATCCTCGGTAACTCGGTTTCCCAGAAGCTTCTTAATGTTTTCCTGAATATGCATATGCACATTCGAGAGCCAACTGTCGAGTTGCCGAATGATCAATGGGTCGCGAATCCCACCAATGATAATCGTCTGATAGCCCGCGAGTTCTGCTCCTTCGAGCTTGACACTATATTCCTCAGCCTGAACGAAGGTACTGTTTGTCACGCGGACGGTGATCGGGTCCATCGCTTCGTATGTTGCATCTGTCAGAGTAATGGTGCCAGAACTTTCCTTAAAGTAGAATGGATCCACGTTCTCGTAAAAGCTGTGTGCCGCAATGCTCTGAGGGGTACAACGCAGCCCGGGCCCAAAGGGTTTGACGGTAAAGCCATCATGCCGTAAGTGTACGAACATGACCCCTTTTCCAGCCGTCTCGCAGGCCATCGTTCCACATTCTATGACCTTCCCTGCATGCCATGCCAGTCCTGCGGGGAAACCGAACATAGTCGGCATCGCAGCATACAACGCTGTGTCGCTACACCTGCCCGCAAGTACGAAATCAACGCCTTCGGCAAGTGCCAACCGCAACGGTTCTGCACCCATCATCCCGACGATCCGCGCACTTCTTCGGATCTTGTGTTCATCTAGGTAGGGTGCGGCTTCAAGCGGTTTGATGCGGCCTGCCTTGAGCATCTCGATCAGATAGTCTTGGTCCTGTTCCGCATAGATCACGGCAGTGCGCAGTTTCATTCCTGCCTCGTTCATGATCTCTTTCACGATCTCAAGCGTCCAGTCTACCTGTACGTCACCCCCTGCCGTACCAGCAGAGCCGATCAGCACCGGAACACCCGCACGCCGTCCCGCTTCCAGCAGGGTGGCAAGATCGCTCTTCACTGCTTCTGATGGAAAAGCGGGACGCCCAGAGCCGAGTGAGAATGGACCAGCATCCGTCGTCCCAGCATCACAGGCGATAAAATGGGGGTCACTCTTGAGTGCCTCATCAAGGGAAGTTTTGTCAACGCCTGCACCTACCAGAGATGCTGCGATATACCTGATTTCATCCACTATTCTGCTCCTTGCTTTCCTTTTTCTCTTCCATTAGTACCCACTGAGTTGGTCAGAGGTGATGGTCTTCACAACCTTAGGAGTGCCTGATGCATCAAACTGCATGACGTCGAACGCTTCATAGACGTAGTTGTGATTGTTGAAGTCCAATGACCCCGTGGCTCCCTCATAGTTGATTTTCTGCCCGGCTTTCAAGGCTTTGTAAGCACTAGCGTAGTCTGAGACCATCATCCCCGGTGGGTTGGCGATAACTTTCATCTTCGCGCCAACAGCATCACCCTTGAGCGAGCCCGCCGCATCTGCCGCAAGTGCAAGTAGCATCATACCGTCATACCCATAGTCAGCCAACTGTACTGGAGCGGTTCCAAACTTTTTCATGTACAACTGGTTGAAAACGTCTCTTCCTCCACCCTTTTGAGAACTACCTTGCAGGACCATGAGTACTCGTTTTGCTACAGATGGCGTAATCGCTTTGATAAAGTCTGAAGCAGCCGTCGCGTCTGTCCCTATAAAGGGTACTCCCAGTCCTTTTAACTCCTTTACCTCGCTAAAGAATGTTGCACCCGTTTGGGGGTCGAGTTGAGTGAAGATGACCTGTGGATTCGCCGCGTACAATTGCTCTATTTCAGAACGATAAGAGGACTGACCAGGGACAACACTGATATTGCTCACAATCGCTCCCCCATGTCGTGTGAACGTGTCTCGAATTGGAGCAACGAGTGTCTGCGCCGACTCGCCACTACTGAAGAGGATTGCTGCTCTAGTATACTTCTTCTCAAGAGCATACTGTGCCATTGCAGTGCCAAGCTCACTGTCCGAGGGATATGCACGCCAGATGTACTTGCTCACCAAGGTATCAAGTTGGGTGGTTCCACCATAGATGATATCAGGGATTTTGCTTTGTTGAAGAATTGGCAGAACCGCTTGTGCCTCAAGTGATGTTGGACCGAGAAGGAGGTCCACTTTATCGATGTTGAGTAATTTGCGTAAGGCCGGGATCGCATCAACTGCGTCACCTGCAGTATCACCTGTCGTAAACTGGACCTGACGACCAAGAATACCGCCATGGGCGTTGATGTCATCTACGGCCACCTGCACGCCCTTGAGAGAATTTGGACCAATGAACGATGCAGCACCACTGAAAGCAGAGAGAAGTCCCACCTTGATCGGTGATGTGTTCGCACTATCACTTGTATTTGAAGTCCCACCACAGGCAGCCAGGAGCAGAGGGATCAGTATGAACAGAGACATTGCGGCTCGTTTGACACGTGATATTATCTTTGTATGCATGTTCTTCCTCCTGAAGCATTTCAAGACATGTGTTGACCTTGGTTGAGAGAAAGGGGGAACATCGTTCGTCACCTCTTTCCGTGACTAGCCGTGGCAACGGATGCTCGTACAAAAGACGCGGTACAAAAGGAGACACCGACATTAGTGTCCAAGGTAAAGATTTGTGACCTCCTTACTCGCTAAGAGCTGGGAACCAGGACCCTCAAAACGATTCTGTCCTGTTACCAGCACATAGCCATAATCTGACCGTTCCAGTGCCATACGCGTGTTTTGCTCGACAATAAGCACTGCGACGTCGGCTCATAAACGCTTGTAAGCGCAAGCGAAAGACATTCTTTCCCAGTCCTTTCGCCACCATCTCGTCCTCGCGCACGCAGCGCAACGCACGACCAAAGGGAGAGTGATAGATGCGTTCGGAGAAGAGGTAGACCAGGATCAGGATCGCAATGCACAGACCCAGGAAGAAGAGGCCGTAGCTGTTGAGATCGAGATTGAGCGTATCAGCAAATGGTTGTGGAATGCCCAAAATACCATCCCACCCGTTGACCAGGGGCTTCGCATTTCCTGCGATAGTCCAGAGAATGAGGCTGGTTGAAACCGTGACGATTGCCAGGTAATCATTACGCAGGCGAGGAAACGCAAGCAATCCCATCACCAATGCCAACAATGCCGCAGCCAGCCCACCAGCCAGGAGTGCTGGAAAGAATGACCAGTTCAAGCCCAGGATATACGTTTCACCAAGTGTTGATTGTGCTGGCGGTAAGCCGAAGAGTGCAGTAACGTATGCACCCATTGCAACAAATGCAATAAACATGAAATTGAGTATGCCAGTATATCCCCATTGGATGTTTAACCCTATTACCTGAATGCCGTAAATGGCGGCGAAGGTTGCCATTGTCATCAAGTAGAAAATGAATGATGGCATCGTATCCCTCCTTTGGGTACTGTTACATGCGACTTCTGGGGGAGGGTTCATTTCTGCTCGGCGCGTCCTCGCGCAGCGAAGATACCCTGTGGCCGAAACAACAAGACGAGAATTAAAATGATGAATGCAACGACGGTTTTATACTCGGAATTGATAAAGGCCGCACTGACCTCCGTCGCAATTCCTACAACCAACGCACCTGCCATTGCACCATACGGACTGCCTGCCCCACCGAGGACCATCGCGGCAAAGATGACAAAGATAAAGCTAAAGCCGAACCCAGGCGTAAAGGTGACAACATTGAGTGCCAGCACTACCCCACTCAGTCCAGCCAGCGCGCCAACGATGAGCCACACAACATTGATGACGAGGCGCGGATTGATGCCTGCAACACGCGCGAGTTCTGGACTATCTGAGACGGCACGCATAGCCTTACCTATACGTGTGGAACTCAGAAGGAAATGGACCGTCAGCATAGCTACGATAGCCACGCCCATTATGCCGAGTTGCAAAGGGGTGAACAGGAATGGACCCACATGGAGTGGCGTCCCCGTATCAACACTGTAGCGCTGAAATTGCTCACCGAAAATCGCGAGGATCACATTTTGTAGAATAAGTGAGATACCGACAGTTACCAGCAGCATAACCACTCGTGGGGAGCCACGCTCGGTAAACGGACGCAGAACGAAGAGATTCATGAGCCATGCAAACAGACTCGTGAGCAGGATAGCGACAACCAGGCCCATCCAGATATTGAGCCCGAAACGCTGGTTGACAACGAAAGCGACATACACACCAAAGGTTAACAGGTCACCATAAGCAAAGTTCAGATAGTTCGTGACAGCAAACTGCAAGGAGATACCAACTGCAGCTATCGCAAGAATAGATGCTGTCACAAGCCCAAAGCCGAGAGAAAGAAGCAACGTTTGGAACA